>Ga0207718_100016_pt1 | contig 239826 bp, 264 predicted proteins | sample A23M2SouthBayCA_FD_187749 | JGI IMG/M metagenome (GOLD analysis project Ga0207718, IMG submission 187749) | Aerobic enrichment media microbial communities from Eden Landing Ponds, California, USA - A23 M2 (SPAdes) | ecosystem: Environmental > Aquatic > Marine > Unclassified | place: Emeryville...
GAGCAACACGACCGTCCGCACGAGGCCGAAGCCGGTTCCGCGCTCGTCGGCCGCGAGGGAGTCCATGAACCGGGAGTTGAGGACGCCCGGCCACGAGAGGCCGAGACCGACGAGCAGGGTTCCGGGAACGACGGCGGCGAGGCCGCCGCCACCGAACAGGAAGCACGCGTACCCGCCGACGCCGGCGGTGAAGGAGGCTCCGAGCGTGCGGTCCCGCCCGAGCCGATCCGACGCCCACCCGAGCGACGGCGCCGCGACGAGCGTGATGGCGAACACCACGCCGAAGACGAGGCTCGCCCGTCCGGTGCCGAGGCCGACGTGCTCGACGAGGAACGTCGGGAAGAAGGAGGCGAAGGACTGCCACGTAAAGAAGGCGATCATGGCGAGTACGGTGGTGAAGCCGATGCTGGGGCGGACGAGCAGGGCGAACAGTTCGGCGGGATCGACGCCCCACCCGGTGTCGGGGTTCGACGGCGGCGTCTCGGGCACCCGCCACGCGAACAGGACGAGTGCGACGGGCGCGACGACGGCTGGCACGAGCAGTCCGGCCCGCCAGCCGAAGCGGGTGGCGACGGCGGCGCTCGCGACCGGAGCGAGCAGGCCGGCGCCCGACGCGCCGATTTCGTGGACGCCGAGCGCCCGGCCCGTGTTCTCGAACTGGTCGGCGAGAAAGGAGGTGCCGGCGGTGAAGTAGAGACCGGCGCTCGCGCCGAGGGTGACGGCGGCGACGGCGAAGACGAGGATACCCGGCGAACTCGCGAGCAGGAGGCTCGTGACGGTGATCCCCGCCATCGCGAACAGGACGACGCGCCGCTGGCCGATCCGGTCGGCGACGACGCCGCCCGGGAACTGGAACAGGGCGTAGGCGGCCCACATCCCCGAAAGCGCGAGGCCGACCGTCCCCGTCGAGACGCCGAAGGCGTCGATGATGTCGGGGACGAGCGGACTCGACACGAGTCGGGCGACCATCGTCACGAAAAACGCCGCAGTCGTCACGCCGAGCAGGTCCCAGCCGCCGCGTCGGTTCATCGGTGAGTCGTCCCCGCCCACTCGCTTCGTTCTTGTGTTTGTCCGCCGCCGGTCGCTGGCGGGAGACGTTTTATTTCCGCGGCCCCACGAGTGGGAGTATGGACCCTGGGGACGTGGAGTACGAGCCGATAAGTGTGAAAGCCGTGCTCGCGGAGATGAAAGACACGGCCGAACTCCTCATCGACCTGTCGTACTCGGCGGTGCTCCACGGGAGCGACGAGGTGGCGGCGGAGGTGCTCGAACTCGAAGAGCGGATGGACGTGCTGCAGTTGCAGGCGCGGATGAGTCTCCTGATGGCGGCCCGGAGTCCCGAGGACGCCGAGGCGCTGGCGCCCGTCCTCGGCGTCGTCGGCGCCGCGGAGAAGATCAGCGACGCCGCGGGCGACATCGCCAAGGTGGTGTTGGAGGATATCGGCGTCCCCGAGGCGATGCGGACGGCGATTCCCGAGGCGGTCGAGACGGTCGTTCGCGGACAGGTCGTCGCCGACTCCGACTACGGCGGCGAGACGCTGGGCGACCTCAACCTCGAAACCGAGACGGGCGTCCGCGTCATCGCCATCCGACGGGCGGGCGAGTGGATCGTCAACCCCGACCGAGACACGACGCTCGAACCGGCCGACGTGGTCCTGCTCCGCGGGACCGAACTGGCCCTGTCGACGGTGTACGAGACGGTTACCGGCGACACGTACGATCCGCCGGCGCCGGTCGACTCTTCCATCGACGACTTGGACCGCGCCGTCGACTCCATCGTCCTGATGAAGAACATGAGCGAACTCGCGGTGGATCTGGCCTACGGCTCCGTCCTCTTCGACAGCGAAGGGGTGGCCGAGGAGGTGGTGGAACTGGAGGCCGAGGTGGACGCCCTGAAATCCCGGTTCGAGGCGTGGGTGCTGCGCGCCGCGGCCCGCGTGGAAGACCCCATCTCGCTTCGGGGCTTGGTCCATCTCGCGAGCGCGACGGAGGTGATCAGCGACGCCGCTCTGGAGATCAGCGAGGGCGTCCTCCGGGGGCTGGACACCCATCCGGTCGTCGCCGCCGCGGTGGAGGAGTCCGACGAGGTGATCGTCCGCGTCTCCGTCGTCGCCGATAGCCGCCTCGCGGACGCCTCGCTCGGCGATCTGGAGGTCAAGACCAAGACGGGGATGCGCGTGATCGCGGTTCGGCGCGGTGACGGCGACTGGGTCATCTCGCCCGGTTCCGAAACGATCGTCCACGGCGACGACGTGCTCATCGCGAAGGGGACGCGCGCGGGAGCGAGCCGCCTCGCCGACCTCGCGGGCGCCACGGACCCAATCGACTCATAGCTCCTGAGTGCGGCGGTAGGCGGTCGCCGCCGTCAACACCGTCGTCACGAGGAGCGCCGTCGCCGACGCGAGGACGAACCCGAGGACGAGAAACCAGCCCTCGGGGCCGACGACCGGATACCGCTGGGTTCCCGTGACCGGCCCGATCAGTTCGAACACGCGCACGAGATAGCCGAGGGCGGCGAGGGCAACGCCGGCGGCGACGCCGATGGCCGCGTTGCGTCGCACCTGGAGGGCGTCGAGGAGGCCGGCCCCGGGCGGCCGCGCTGGTGGCTCGTCGCTCACGGTCGCCGGTTCGGGACCCACGATCAAAGCCTCGTCGCTGTCTCGGCGGGGTCACGATCCGGCGTGCAGTCCGCCGATTCGGCCGCCCAGTGACGATCGAATCGCTCAAAGGGGATGAGTCCGTGCATCGAACAATGACTTCGGTGGGCAGCGCGGACGCGTCACCCGGAACGGTCGACACCGGCCGACTCGAGGTCGGCGAGACCCGCGACGGCAGTACGTTCGGACTCCCCGTCGCCGTCGTCGAAGGGGCTCGCGACGGCAAGACCCTCTACATCCAGGCGGCCAGCGACGGCGACGAACTCAACGGCGTCGGCGTCGTCCAGCGCGTCGTCCCGCAGCTCGACCCCGACGAACTCGCGGGGACCGTGATCCTGGTCGGCATCGTCAACTATCACGCCTTCCAGGTGGCCGAACACCGCAACCCCATCGACGACACGAAGATGAACCGGGCCTACCCCGGCGACGAGAACGGCACGTCCAGCGAGCGCATCGCGGCCGCCACCTACGAACTGGCCCGCGACGCCGACCTCGTTCTCGATCTCCACCAGGGGTCGACCAGTCGGATGATCGACGAGGTGCGCGTCCGGTGTGGCCGCCGCCACCGCCTCCACTCGCAGTGTCTCGACCTCGCGAAGACGTTCGGCTGTGGCTACATCCTGGACCAGAAGGGGCCGGACGGCCAACTCGCCCGCGTCGCTCCCTCCGACGGCATCCCCGCGGTCGATCCCGAACTCGGCGGCGCGGTCGGCTGGGACGAGGAGAGCATCGCCAAGGGCGTCGAGGGCGTGTTCAACGTCCTCCGTGGCTACGACTTCCTCCCGGCCGATCCGGGAATCGAAGCCCAGACGCGCGCGAAGGCGTTCGACCAGTACGGCTCGCCCGTCGGCGGCCTCGTCCGTTTCGAACACGACCTCGGCGACCGCGTGACCGCCGACGAGACGCTGTTCGAGGTGACCGACCCCTTCGGCGGCCTGAAAGCCCGCGTCACCGCCGACAACGACGGCATCTTCTGGCGGAGTCGCCGCCTCCCGCAGGTCGCCACCGGCGAGTACGTCTGCTCGGTGGGGAAAAACGTCGACAGTTACTAGCCGTGCCCGCCGACCTCGTCTGCTCGACCTGCGACCGAACCTACGCCGACCGCTGGCGCTGTCGCTGCGGCGAACCCCTCGAATTCGCGTCGACGCCCCGCCCGGACGGTCCGGCGCCGCCCTTCTCGGCGTTCGACTCGCGGCGCGGCCTCTGGGCGTTCGAGGCGTTCCTGCCCGTCGCCCGGGGCGTCACGCTGGGCGAGGGGTTCACGCCCCTCGTCGACGCCGACGAGTGGAACGCGACGTTCAAACTCGAGTACGTCTCGCCGACGGGGAGTTTCAAGGATCGCGGCGCAGCGACGGTGGTTTCGCGGGCGATCGAGTGTGGCGCCGACCGGGTGATCGAGGACTCCTCGGGCAACGCGGGTGCGGCCATCGCCGCCTACGCCGCCCGGGCGGGCCTCGACGCCGACATCTACGTCCCGGCGTCGGTCGCGGACGCGAAACGCCGAGCTATCGAGGCGGTCGGGGCACGGGTCGTCGCCGTTGAGGGCGACCGTGAGGCGGTCGCCGAAGCCTGCCGGTCGGCCGTCGAGGGCGAGACGCCTCGGGGCGGTGGCGACGGCTGGTACGCCAGCCACGCTTGGAACCCCGCCTTCTTCGCCGGCACCGCAACCTTCGGCCTCGAACTCGGCGCGCAGCGCGACTGGTCGGTCCCCGACGCGGTGGTCGTCCCCCTCGGCCACGGGACGCTCCTCCTCGGCGCCTACCGTGGGTTCCGGGCGCTCGTCGACGCGGGCTGGACCGAGTCGATGCCCCGCTTGCTCGCGGTGCAGGCGGCCGGGTACGCACCAGTCGCGGACGACGCGGGGCCGGCGACGAACGACCTCGCGGACGGTATCCAGGTCCGGGACCCGGTGCGCCGCGCGGAGGTCGTCGACGCTATCGACGCGACCGACGGCGACGCCGTCACGGTGTCGACCGACGGCGTCCGCCGGGCACACACGGGACTCCGGGAGGAGGGGTTCGACGTCGAACCGACCGCCGCGGCCGCCGTCGCGGGCCTCCGTCGCTACCGCCGGCAGGGCGTCCTCGACGCGGACGCCGACGTCGTCGTCCCACTCACCGGGCGGGGGAAGTGAGGATCACTGGATCTCGTCGATGGCGATGAAGGAGTCGTCCTCGGCCGTGATCCACGCCGTGAGCTTCTGGTTTTCGTCGACGTTCGCCGGATAGATGGTACACTGCGTCCCGTCGCTCCCGACGGCCTCGACGGTGTGATCCAGTGTGTACGTCGGCCAGCGGTCGAGCGCAGGGCTGTCGACCGCCACCGGCGGCTCACTCTCGTCGGCCGAACTCACTGCGACTCCCCCCGTCGTCGTGTGGATTGCTCACACATCACGTCTGGTGCCACAACCGCATCCGGCTTGGCTATTCACCGATTATCGTGGCTTAACGACCCGTTGAACGCCGGCTCATTCCCCGAATTCGGGGCGCTCACCGTTCGGGGTGGGTCGGCGCGTCGAACCCGCCCCGCACCAGCGGTTTGGCGATGTGGCGGCGGGCACAGGGTGGCGCCTCGTACCACCCCGGATCGAGTTCTCGGTCGAGCGTCCGGTCCACGCGGCCGGGGGCGGTCGTCCCGCAGTCCCGACACCGGTAGCCCTGATTCCGGCCGGCGCTCTCCATCGACCGCTCGCAGTCGGGACAGGCGGGAACGACCCGTTCGGTCGTCACTCGTTCTCTGAGCGCGAACTTCTCCAGTTTGAGCGTCCCCGTCCCGACTTCGCCACAGACCGTCACGCGGTCGCCGGGCCGGAGGTTCCGAACCCGGTCGCGGAACCGCTTCGTGGGTTCGAACGCCACACAGGGGAGGGTTTCGTCGCCGTCGCGGATCGTCAGGTGGACGTGCCCGCCCGTTCGCGTCTCGGGCGCCTCGTCGACGACGCCGTCGAGGCGGTAGGCCCGCCCCTCCCGTACCGTCCCGACGGTCCCCGTCCCGAGGTGGGCGTCCGTCCCCTGGTTGGTCCGGTAGGTAACCGCGCTTTCGACGGGTTCGCTCTCGATAGCCGCCGCCACCTCGCCGACCGTCTCGGGGTCGTCGCCGCGGATGCCGTAGAGGATCGGTCCCGGCGCCGACGGGACGCAGACGAGTTCGCCCGCCTCGCGGTCCACCGTGTCCCACGCGTCGGGGTAGGCTGCCTCGGCCGCCGCGAACGCGCTCTCGCGGTCGACGGCGCGGGGCGTCCCACACCGGTCCAACTCCCGGTAGGCGATGCGTTCGTACGTCCAGTCGTCGACGGCGCGCCCCGCACCGACGGCCGCGAGCGCTCCGATCCGCCCGCGGCCGCCGTCGTGGCGGTAGCCCAGTCGGTCCAACAGGTCGACCACCTCGTTCGAGTCGATCCGCTCGCGGACCGCGCGGCGGGCGAACGCCGCTACCGCGTTGGGAACCGTCTCGACCGTCGCGTCGGCGACGACGACGCCCGGATCCGTCCGCGGGTCGTCGACTTCGGCCAGTCGGTCGACTTCGGCGGTAGCGAGGCCGAACGCCCGCGCCGGGTCGAGATCGGTTTCGAGACAGAGCGCGGCGTTACCGCGCGTTTTGAACTCGATGGCGGGATTCAGGCGGACGAGGAGTCGGCGGTCGACCGACCCGCCGGCGGCCTCGACAGCGTCGGCTACGCGAGCCGCCACGTACGTCGTACACATCCCGTGCTCGCGGGAGTCGGTGTCGTCGAGGCCGACGAGCGTCACGGGTCGGGGTAGGCGGGCCGGCGGTGAAAGCGATTTCGCACTGATGGGGCGAATCGCCGGACGTGGCCCGGGTCGCCGACACAACTTATATATGTCGCGGAGCGCTTACCTTCCGCTATGTCACGGTCAGCACTGGTCGGAAACATCACTGCGATGCTGGGGGATGCGGGATTCGCGGTGAGCGACCGGTGTTCGATCCGCCCGAAGAGCTTCGATCTGGCGGCCCGGCGCGGCGAGGATCTGTTGCTGGTGAAGATCCTCGCCAACGTGGACAGCCTCGACGCCGAGACGGGCGTCGAGATGCGCCGACTCGGTTCGTATCTGTCGGCGACGCCGCTGGTCATCGGTCTGCGAACCCGCGACGAGGACCTGAAACCCGAGGTGGTGTACTTCCGCCACGGCATCCCGGTCATCAACCCCGACACGGCGTTCGACCTGTTCGTCGAGAACGTCCCGCCGCTCATCTACGCGGCGCCCGGCGGTCTCTACGTCAACATCGACGGCGACCTGCTCGCGGACGAACGCGAGGAACGCGGCTGGAGTCTCGGTCGTCTGGCGACGGAGCTCGGCGTCTCGCGGCGCACCGTCTCCAAGTACGAGGACGGCATGAACGCCAGCATCGACGTGGCGATCCAACTGGAGGAACTGTTCGACCAGCCCTTCAGCGACCCCGTGAACGTCCTCGGCGGCGCCGACGAGGTGCGGGACGCCGACCCGACGCCGGAGGATCCCGCCGTCGCCCCCGACGAGGATCACGTCCTCGCCGTCCTCGCCCGTGTCGGCTTCACCGTCCACCCGACGAACCGCGCCCCCTTCACCGCCGTCAGCGAGGACGGGGACCGCGAGATAGAGAACCTGCTCACGGGCCACTCGGCGTTCACCCGGAGCGCGGAGAAACGCGCTCGGATCATGTCCTCGCTCGGCGAGGTGACCCGGACGCGAGCCATCTACGTCACCGAGGAGCGCGAGAAGCGCGACTCCATCGAGGGGACCGCGCTGGTGAGTCAGGAGGAACTCGCGGCGCTCCGGGACGCGGACGACCTCCGTGACCTGATCCTCGAACGGGCTCGGGCGCCGGCCGAGAGCTAGCGGGCCGACCCACCTGGACGGCCGCGTCGACGACTTCGGCGCGTCCGTCGTCGAGGAGGACTAGTTTTCGGCGCGCGCGCTGTAGGTCGTCTCCAGATAGGCGACGATGTCGTCGCTCTCGGGCATTCCCTCGACGTCGTGGTCGGGATCGACCAGCACCGGCACGCCGGTCTGGCCGCTCACCGCCTCCACCTCGGTCCGCTCCGAGTGCGAGCGGGGGACCTCGTGGGAGACGTAGTCGAGGCCGAGTTCGTCCAGTTTGTTCTTCACTTTCGCACAGTAGGGACAGCCGGGGAGTTCGTAGAGTTCGAGCGATGGCATCGGCGGTGCTACAGGCTCCGCGAACTTGAGGCCGGCGGACGTGTGCGCCGCGGGCGCGAGGCCGGCGGCCGCGTCGCCGTTCCTACGCCAGCGTGTTCGTCCGCACCACGTAGTAGAGGACGAACGCGCCCGCGAGCACCCAGTGGCCGGGGCGCACGTCGCCCCACTCGCCGCGCGCGGCCTTCACGATGGGGAAGGTGACGATGCCCGCCGCGATGCCCGTCGCGATGGAGTAGGTCAGGGGCATGACGAGGATGGTCATCCCCGCGGGGATGGCGTAGGAGAGGTCGTCCCACGCGATGTCGACGACGTTGCCGAGCATCACGACGCCGATGACGACGAGGGCGATGTGGGAGGCGTAGAGTGGGATGGCGGTGGCGAGAGGGACGACCGCCAGCGACGCGAGAAAGAGCAGGGCAACGACGAGAGCGGTCATCCCCGTCCGGCCGCCCTCCTCGACGCCGGAGGCCGATTCGATGTACGTCGTCACGGTCGAGGTGCCGAGCATCCCGCCGACGGTGGTGCCGACAGCGTCGGCCATCAGCGGCTTGTCGATGTCCGGCAGGTTGCCGTTCTCGTCGAGAAAGCCCGCGATCTGGGCGACGCCGGTGAGCGTGCCCGCGGTGTCGAAGAAGTCGACGAAGAAGAACGTGAAGACGACCAGCGCGAAGGTGAACGCCTCGATGTCTGCCAGCCCCGAGACGAACGCGCCCGCGAGCGGCGTGATGTCGTAGGTGGCGGCGCCGCCGCCGGCGACGAGGCGTCCGGCCGCCTCGCCGCCGACGAGGCCCGCGTTGGCGACGACCCATCCGAGCACCGTCGTCGCGAGGATGCCGACGACGATGGAGCCGCGGAGGCCGCGGGCGTAGAGCGCGAACGTCAGGAGCAGGCCGACGACCGAGACGATGGCCACCGGATCGGAGGCGACGCCCCCGAGTTGGACCAGGGTCGCGGGGTCGTCGACGACGATGCCCATCGCCTGCAAGCCGATGATGGCCAGGAAGAGGCCGATCCCAGTGCCGACGGCGAATTTGACCGGTTCGGGGAACGCCCGGATGACGTACTCGCGGGCCCCGACGGCGGTGAGGACGATGAAGACGACGCCCTCGACGACGACGGCCGCGAGCGCCGTCTGCCAGGGGATGCCGAGCGCCCCGACGACGGTGAACGCGAAGAACGCGTTCAGGCCGAGCCCCGGCGCCTGCCCGAACGGGCGGTTCGCGTACAGTGCCATGATCAGCGTCGCCGTCGCCGCCGCGATGATGGTGACGACGGCGAGCATCGACTGTACCTCCGTGAGGCTGTAGCCCGGCACCGTGATTCCGGGTTTCTCGCCCGGAATCCCCGCGAGGATGCCGGGGTTCACCACGACAATGTAGGACATCGTCAGGAAGGTGGTGACGCCCGCAAGCACCTCCGTCCGGAGGTCCGTCCCGTGCTCTTCGAAGCCGAAGTAGTTCGCCAGCGAATCGCTCAACGCCATGTACGAGTGATCGTATCCATGATGCGGAACTTAACGGTTGGCATGCGAACCGGTCGAATCTGCAACGAACGTCGATGCGGGTTACCCCTCGTCGGCGAGCAGTTCGCTCGCCGTCAGGAGTGCGTCGAGTTCGATCCCGTGGTCGGCGAGCAGTTCGCTCGCGCCCTCCTGCCGGTCGACGACGACGAGGACGCGGTCGACGACGGCGCCCGCCTCCCGGAGTGCTTCCACGGCGTCGAGCGCGCTCTTTCCCGTCGTGGCGATGTCCTCGAGGACGACCACGCGTTCGCCCTCGTCGAGGCGACCCTCGATGCGGTTGCCCGTGCCGTACTCCTTGGCCTGCTTGCGGGCGATAACGTAGGGGCGGCCGGTTTCGGCGCTCGTCACGGCGACCAGCGGGACGGCACCGAGCGCGACGCCCGCGAGTGTCTCGTCGTCGAGGCGCTTGGCAAACGCGTCGGCGATCAGCGAGAGACAGTCGGGGTCCGTCTCGAAGAGGTACTTGTCGACGTAGTAGTCGCTCGTCCCGCCGTGGGAGAGTTCGAACTCCCCGAACTTCACCGCGTCCGCCGCCCGGAGCGCGTCGATGAGTTCCTGGTTCGTCATTGGCGTGTTCGGGGCCGCGAACCGACATAAACGGGGCGGTTCGTGTTGCGAACCGCCGGAATGAGGGGCGGTTCGCGGTGGGAAACTGCCGGAATGAGGGGCAGTTTCCCGTCGCGCCGCGTCACCACGGCTCCGCCTTCAACCCCAGCAGGTACGCCCCGGCGTTCGTCGTCACGTGGAGCAGCGGCGTCGCGACGAGCACGACGGCCAGTCGCGGGAGCGAGAACGTCGCCACGGTCCACGCGGGCGCGAGGAGGGCGGTGAGGACGAGGGCACCGACGACGAAGTCGAGTTGGTCGAGGCCGGGGACGGCCGCGCCGCGCCGTCGACCGAGGCGACGTTTGAGCAGGGATGCCCCGATATCCCCGAGCATCGCGCCGAACGCGAGGGCGACGGCCGCCCGGATCGGGAAGGCGGGCAGGGACCCTCCGAGTGCGGTGGCGACGGCCGGCCGAACGGCGTTGAGCACCAGTGCGAGAACGACGCCCGCGAGCGTGCCCGCGGCCGTTCCCCGCCACGTCTTGCCGTCGCCGAGGAGGCGGCGGCCGTCGAGGGTCCGCCCGCCGTCGATGGGGCGGCCGCCACCCGCGAGGACGGCCACGTTGTTCGGGACGTACGCCGGTAGCATCGCCCAGAGCGCACCCGCGACGAGCGAGACGATCATGCGGCGAGTAGTGCTCGACCCGAGTTAATAGCGGTGTTTATCGCCGCCCGGTTGGAACACGCTGAAGGGCCCCCCGCCCCCACCATCGGGTAATGTCCTCGTGGAGACGCGACGTGGCCAGTGGGCTGGTGGTCGTCGTGCCCATTCTGGTCATCCTGTTCGTCCTCAACTGGCTGTACTCGAAGGTGGCGGACCTCCCAATCGTCAGGACGCTCCCGCCATCCTACGGCGTGCCCGTGGCGCTCGTCGTCTTTGCCATGCTGGTGTTGTCGGTCGGGTATCTGATGCGGACGACGGCCGGCCGACTGTTCGAAACCGGCCTCGACAGCGCGATGAACCGTGTCCCGCTCATTCGCATCCTCTACAACGCCTCGAAACTCGCCGTCGAGACGGCGCTGACCGGGACTGACGACCTCCAGAAGCCCGTTCGGCTGGAGACGTGGCCGGGCATCCGCATGACCGCGTTCAAGACGGGCCAGCAGACGGCCGACGGGCAGGAGGTGCTGTTCATGCCCACCGCGCCGAACATCACGACCGGCTTCGTCATCGAGGTCGACTCCGATCGGATCGAGGAGACCGGCGAGACCGTCGAGGAGGCGCTGACCCGCATCCTCAGCGCCGGGTTCGCGGAAGACGAACACGCACAGCGGATCGACATCGCCGTCGAGGAGGCGGTGAACGGCGACGGCCACGGCGACGGCGACTGACCCGACCTACACGTCGACGTAGGTGAACCAGTCGGCGTGCTCGTCGGTCCGGCGCTCGACTAGATCGAAGAAGGCCTGCTGGATGTCGGTCGTCACCGGGCCACGGGTGCCCTCGCCGATGGTGACGTTGTCGACCTGGCGGATCGGCGTGACTTCGGCCGCGGTGCCCGAGAAGAACAGTTCGTCGGCGGTGTTGAGTTCCCCGCGGCTGATCGTCGCGTCGTCGTGGACGGTGTACCCCTGCTCGCGCGCGAGCGTGATGACGGTGTTGCGGGTGATGCCGTCGAGGATGCCCTCCGCGAGGCCGGGAGTGTAGATCTCGCCGTCGCGGACGAGAAACAGGTTCTCCCCCGGGCCTTCGGCGACGTTGCCTGCCTCGTTCAGCAGGAGCGCCTCGGTGTACCCCTCCCGCTTCGCTTCCAGACTCGCCAGCACGCTGTTGACGTAGGGGCCGGTCGTCTTGGCGTTGGTCGGAATCTGCGAGGAGGCGTACTTGCGCCACGAGGAGACGGTGACCTCGACGCCCTCCTCCAGTGCGTCCTCGCCGAGATACGCCCCCCAGGGCCAGACGGCGATGGCAACCTGTTCGGGACAGGTTTCGGGACTCAGTCCCAGCATGTCGTAGCCGTAGTACGCGACGGGGCGGATGTAACAGGAGGGCAGTTCCTGGCGGCGGATCAGCTCTTTCGTCGCCTCGGTCAGTTCCTCGCGGTCGAAGGGAATGTCCAGGTTGTACGGTTTTCCGGAGGCATAGAAGCGGTCGAGGTGTTCCTCCCACCGGAAGATGGCGGGGCCGTCCTCGGTGTCGTAACAGCGGACGCCCTCGAAGATGCCCGTCCCGTAGTGGAGGCCGTGAGTGAGGACGTGAACCTGGGCGTCGTCCCAGTCGACGAACTCGCCGTCCATCCAGACGGTGTCGACGTCGCCGGCCTCGCGCATCTCGTCGAAGCCCATCTCACGCACCCTCCGAACGAAGGCGTGCGCTTCTCGTCCGAATCGTAGAAGTCAGCGTCTCGAGCGACATGAGTTGGTGTAATTTGGCCCAATCCGGTCTTAACAGTTTCCGTGCGGGCTACCGATCGCCCGGTGTTCGCGCCGGTCCCGATGGCCGTTGGGGCCCGTTCCGTCGACCTCCCAGGGCCCCTCGCAGTCGAGCGAGCCCGTATCGGGACTCACTCCAGCGCCCGGATCAACGCCGCCCCGTCGACGAAGGGCAGGTCGTTCCGGCGGGCGTACGCCTGCGCGTCCGTCGTCGAGAGTGCCCCGCCGGTTTCGTCGTCGAGCATCTCACAGCCGGCGACGGCGGGAGCGACGCCGGCCGCTCGGGCCAGCACGAGGCCGAGTTCGGTGTGGCCCCGGCGCTCCGCGAGGAGGTCGGGCGCGGCTCGCAGGAGGTGGACGTGGCCGGGCGTCCGAAACTCGTCAGCGAAGGCGTCGACCCCGAACGTCTCGTCCGCGCTCACCTCGCCCAGCCGGCTGATGGTCCGCGCCCGGTCGTCGTCGGTGACGCCGGTGAAGCCGTCGCGGTGGTTGATGGTCAGCGAGAACGAAGGATGGGCGTCGTAGCTCAGGTCGCTGTGGTCGTTCGCGGGGTGGTCGAGCGCCTCGTGGAGGAAGGGGAGATCGAACCGCTCCGCGACGGCGGCGGTGAGGGCGACGAAGATCAACCCCCCACCGTCGTTGCGCATCCGGCCCACCGCCGCCGGCGTCACCGCGCTCGCGGGGTAGAGCAGGTCGGTCTCGCCCTCACGGTCGTCGTCGTCGTGAACGAGGACCGGGTCGCCGGCGCGGAAGGCGGCGACCGCCGACTCCAGCGCCCTCGTCGATTCGCCCCGCATCACGCCTCCCCCAGGTGGATCGTGAGTCGCTCACCGTCGTCGAGGTCGAGTACGTCACGGAGTTTCACGGGGGCGATGAGTTCGAGCTGCGTGGCGTCGTGATGGGTGCGCTCGGGGACGATGACGTGTGCCCCGTCGTAGGTGTCGTCCCCGGCCTCGACGCGGGCGGCGTAACACGTCGCCGGGCCGAACGTGCGGTCGCCGTCCTCCCAGCCGTCGATCGGTGTCGCCTCGTCCGCCACCGCCTCCAGTTCGCTCCGCGCCCGCGCGCTTTCGGTCGTGAGTTCGACGTTGAGCGTGCCCGGGAACGGCTCGTAGCCCAGACGATCCCTGAACTGCGCCATGTAGCCCGACAGCGAGATGTAATGTCGACCTTCGCCCATACCGCTCGTCACCGTGCCGTCGAGCGACAGCGTCGTCTCGGCCTCGAACAGCCGCCGGTAGTCGGCGTACTCGCGACGGAGGAGGGCCGCGCCCGCCTCGGAGACGGTGACGCGCTGCCCGTCGGCGAGCACGTCTCGATCCAGGAGGTCGGCGTTGTCGAGTCGCTGGAGCCGACGGGACGCCGTCTGCGCCGACGCGTCGAGACGGTCGGCCAGCCCGGAACACGATAGCTTCGCTCGGCCGTCCAGGCCGCCGTCCAACGCGATTCGCTTCAGGGCGGCGAGTTCGTCGGGACCGACCGTCGACGCCGTTGCGGTCTCTGCCATACTCGCCGTTGCGTCTCGTTTCGTATAAGCATACCGGATACGATATGTATCACAAAATCGTGATGGTGAGAGAGGGGCCGCACGCGTAGCCGAGCCTCCGGACGCCAGTGGCCTCTACGCGTCGGTCCGCGGGTGCGTGGGACGCCCGCTACGCCGGCAGGACGACGCCGGCGATCAGCGATCCGCCGACCGCCGACACCGCGAACGCGCCGAGACCGAGTGCGAGCACCAGAAACACCAGTATCCACCAGAGCGGAACCGCATTCGACTCTGCCATACCTGACCGTCGTCGTGGGTGCCTCAAAGAACTTCCCGTTCACCGCAGGAGCCAGCGCAGGAATCCCGTGCGCTCGTTCTCGGTCGCGGCGTCGTCGGCCGCAGCGGCGTCGTCGCCGCTCGGTTCGCTCTCGTCCAGCGATTCGTCACCGGTCAGGTCGGCGGCGAGGCGTCGATACGCGGCGGTCGCCGGGGCCTCGGGCGCGTCGACCACGAGTGGAACGCCGGCCTCGGCCGCGGCCGACACCGCCGGATCGTCGGGGATCGATCCCCTGACCGGGACGCCGAGTCGGTCGGCGACGGACGCCACGTCCGTCTCGGATGTGGTTCGCGTCACCACGACGCCGGCCACGGGCGTCTCGACCCGCTCGGCCACGTCCCGGGTCTTGGCCGTGTCGCCCAGTGCTCCCCGCTCCGGGGTCGACACCAGCAACACCTCGTCGGCGATCCGGAGGGGTTCGACGCTGTCGTGGCTCAACCCCGCCGAGGTGTCGATCAGCACCGTCTCGGCGTCGAGCTGGTCGAGCAAGGCGGTCAGATTCGAGGGATTGGCCGCTCCGAAGTCGTCGAGGTCGTCCGAGGCCGGCAGCACCGAGAGCTCCACCGGCCCCTCGCGGACGGCGTCTCCGGCCGTCGCCCGTCCGGCGAGGACGTCGTGAACGGTCGGCCCGTCGTCGGGGTCGACGCCGAGGACGCCAGCCAGGTTCCCCATGCCGAGGTCGGCGTCGACGACGACCGTCTCGTGGCCGCCCGCGGCGAGTGTCGCCCCCAGGTTCGCCACCGTCGTGGTCTTGCCGACGCCCCCCTTTCCGCTGGCGACCGCGTACACTCGCATAGGTCGTCAGGAATCTCCGCCGGCGAGCATATAACTCTGCTCCCCGCTGGTGGGGTGGGCGTGCGGCCCGACGACGGGCGCCGACGAAGCCGGCGAATCCGCGGTACGCGGTCACGAGACCCCCATCAAAGGTTACTTCACCGCGGCCGGCGCTAGACACACCAATGAGTACCGATACGCAGGAGGCCGACGATGATCGTCGGAAATACGAGTTCCGGAAGGTCATCGAGGACCTGAAGGAGTACGAGGGCTCCGGCACCCAACTCGTCACTATCTACATTCCGCCGGACAAGCAGATCTCCGATGTCGTCGCCCACGTCACCCAGGAACACTCGGAGGCGAGCAACATCAAGTCCAAGCAGACACGGACGAACGTCCAGGACGCCCTGACGAGCATCAAGGACCGCCTCCGCTACTACGACACCTTCCCGCCGGACAACGGGCTGGTGGTCTTCAGCGGCGCCGTCGACGCCGGCGGCGGCCAGACCGACATGGTGACGAAGGTACTGGAGAGTCCGCCCGACCCCATCCAGTCGTTCCGCTACCACTGTGACTCCGATTTCCTCACCGAGCCCTTAGAGGAGATGCTGTCGGACAAGGGGCTGTTCGGCCTGATCGTCCTCGACCGCCGTGAGGCGAACGTCGGCTGGCTGAAAGGCAAGCGCGTCGAGCCCGTCAAGTCCGCGTCGTCGCTCGTCCCCGGCAAACAGCGGAAAGGTGGCCAGTCCGCCCAGCGGTTCGCCCGTCTGCGACTGGAAGCCATCGACAACTTCTATCAGGAGGTCGCGGGGATGGCCAACGACCTGTTCGTCCCCGAGCGGCACGACCTCGACGGCATTCTCGTCGGCGGTCCCTCTCCCACGAAAGACGAGTTCCTCGACGGCGACTATCTCCACCACGAACTGCAGGACGAGGTCGTCGGCAAGTTCGACGTGTCCTACACCGACGAATCCGGCCTCTACGACCTCGTCGACGCCGCTCAGGACGTCCTCGCCGATCAGGAGGTGATGAAGGACAAAAAGCAGATGGAGGAGTTCTTCGAGAACCTCCACACCGGCGACCTCGCCACCTACGGGTTCGAGCAGACCCGTCGGAACCTCGTCATGGGCTCGGTCGACCGTCTGCTCATCAGCGAGGACCTCCGCAAGGACGTGGTCGTCTACGACTGCGACGAGGGGGAGGAGTTCGAGGTGATCGACCGCCGCCACGCCACGCCCGACCACCAGTGTTCCGATGGGAGCGAGGCCGAAGTGCAAGAGCGCGAGGACGTCATCGAACACCTGATGGCCATCGCCGAGCAGCGCGGTACCGAGACGAAGTTCATCAGCACTGACTTCGAGAAGGGCGAACAGCTGTACGACGCCTTCGGCGGCGTCGCCGGCATCCTGCGGTACTCGACCGGGATCTAATCAGCTACCTTTTTCGGCCGTGCTCCCGCAGACCCCGTCGAGATGTCCCTCCTGCGTCGACTCCTCGCCCTCCGCGACGAGCGCCCCTGGTTCGTCGCCGTCTCCCTGCTCGCGCTGGTCGCCCTCGGCACGTACCCCGCCGTCGACTGGTATCTCCGCCTGCTCGATATCGCCCCTCGCTTTGGCTTCTGGGACTTCGGCGCCTACTCCTCGGCCACGGAGCGCTGGGCCGCCGGCGAGCCCCTCTACGTCCCGAACGAGAACGGCGGCTACCACGGCAGCTACCTCTACCCGCCGGTCGCCCTCCTCGCGTTCGCCCCGTTCCTCCTCACGCTCCCCTTCCGCCCTGCCGCCCTCCTGTGGACCGTCGTCACCGTTTCGCTCTGCTGGCTCGCAATCCAGCGACTCGTCACCGCCCTCGGCGGGTCGTTCCACCCGCTGGAACGCCTCGCACTCCTCCCCGTCGTCGTCGGCTTCCACCCGCTGCTCCTCTCGGTGAAACTCGGGCAGACCGCCGCGGCGCTCGGCGCCCTCCTCACCGTCGCGGCGTCGGCGTCGCTCCGAGGCCGGGGCTACCTGAGCGGCGCCCTCACCGCCTGCTGTGGCGTGATCAAACTCCCCTACGCGCCCGCCGGCGCGCACCTCCTCGACAGTCGCGACCGCTTTCTCGGCGCCGTCGCCGGCGGCGTCGGCCTCCTCCTCGTCTCACTGCTCGTCTTCGGTGTCGACGCCCATCGGACCTTCCTCGAGGTGCTCGCCTGGGGAATCGACGAGGGGAGTTCGACCCGGTCGCCGACCATCTGGCTCCCGCCGTACTACCGCCCCTTCTACAACGTCCCCTACTCGTTGGCGATCCGCATCCTCGCCAGCCTCGCCATCGTCGTCGGCGTCCTCCGGTCCGAGGGCGCCGTCCGCGAGGTGACCGCGCTCGGCTTCGCCGCCGTTCCCCTCCTCGCGCCGTTGACGTACGCCTACTACTTCGTCGCCGCGCTCCCGGCCGTCGTCCTCCTCGTCGCGGTCGAACTCGACCGTCCCGACGGCCGGCCGTCGGTTCCGGTCGTCGGCCTCCTCTGCCTGCAGTTCCACTCCTACGGCCTCCGCTGGGCCGGTATGGTCGCCCCCGAGTGGATTCCAGCCGTCCTCCTCCAGCCGGGGCTCTACGGCAATCTCCTGCTCGTCGGCCTCGCGGGTGCTCGCGTCGCCGCCACGGGCGGCCCGCTCACCCTCGCGTCGGCGGTCGGCCGCCGCGGCGACTAGCGGAGCATCTCGGCCAACTGGTGGCGGCGGCGCTCGACGTCGAAGTGCGGGTCCAGCCCGTCCGCAGTCGCCAATCGATCGAGCGTCAGCAACACGTCCGCGCCCGCCCGTTCCGCGTACGAACAGCAGTCGTCGATGTCGTCACGGTGGAGGGCGAGCGAATCGAGGTGGCCGAGCGCGAGCGCCAGCGCCGCGCCGGCCTCGCCACTCGGGAACGACTCGTGGACGGCCTCGAACGTCGGCTCGGACGGTCCCCCGTCGGCCGGGGCGGTCCGCAGACAGGAAGCACAGAGCGTCGCGTGCGCGCTCGACTCGGGCGCGTACTCGCGGAGAGCGGCCGGGACGGCGAAGGCAACCGTTCGTCCGCCACAGGCCGAACAGGCCATCTAGTCGTCGGCGGTCAGGACTTCCGGCTCGGCTTCCGCCTCTGCCTTCTCCTCTTCTTCCTTTTTCGCCTTGATCTTCTTCAGGCGGAAGATCTCCTCGCGTTCCTGCTCCTCCAGTTTCTGCTCGATGTACTCCTTGTTCTCGTGGAGGTCGGGCAGGAGTTTGAACTCCAGCGCGTTGACGCGGCGCTTGGTCGTCTCGATTTCGGTCAGCATCTTCTTCATCGCCGTCTCCACCTCGGCGGCGAGGATGATGGATTCGAGGAGTTCCTCGTAGGCGTCGGCCGCCTCGTCGATGCGACCGGAGGAGCCGAGCAGGCCGTAGCCACGCTGGTCGAGGCTCTTCCTGACGCGTGAGGATTCGATCTGCGGGACGACCACGCCCATGATGTTCTTCGACTGGGTCGTGATCTCGGGGTGCTCTTTGAGCGCCGCGGCCGCGCCGCGGACGGCCACGTCGCCCTCCATCGCCCGCGCCATGTTGATCTTGCGCTGGGCGGTCTGGTAGTTCTCGTCGAGGTCGGCCCGGATGTCCTGGGCCTGATCCAGGATGTCCATGAACTCCATGATGAGGCCGTCGCGTTTCTGTTCCAGCGTGTCGTGGCCCCGCTCGGAGAGTTCGATCCGGTCCTCGATCGCCATGAGGTTCTTGCGAGTGGGTTTGACGTCCTCGGCCATTGCCGAATGGTTGTGGACCGAGCCTGTTAACCTTTTACTGTTTCCGACCCAGCCCGGCGCCCTCCACCCGATCCATCCACGTCACCACCGCGACGTGTGGCAGGGTCAACACGGCGATGAAGACCAGATACAGCGCCGCCAGGACGCGTGGATCGGTGTCGACGCCGGCGACGACGCCCACCCCGACCAGCAGGAGCACGGAGACGACGGTCAGCGGCGCCGCGTCCCGTCCCGTTCGACGCAGCGCTTCGAACACCCCGCGTCGCGCGAACGCCTCGCGAGCCCCGTCGTCGACGCCCATCAGCCGCCCCACGTGTCGGAGCGAGTGCCAGACACAGAAGTACACCCCCACCGCCACCAGCGGCGGGACGACGAGGAAGTACACCCAGAGCAGCCCCGTCTCGGCGGCGTCTCGGCGCCACCCCCGGTCGTCGGCCCGATACCCCGCCGCGAGCGTGCCGACGGTCAGCGCCGCGAACCCCAGCCCGAGGGCGAGGCGCGCGTCGGGCGTGAACAGCCACGCCGCACCCAGGTCGCCGCCGAACAGCGCCACCCACGCGTCGACCACGGCCCGGTATCGCTCCGGATAGCGCAGGAGCGGGACGAGCATCGGCAGGCCGCCACGCACCAGCACCGTCCCCGCGCGCACGCCCGCGCTATCGAGGTGTGAACTCCCCAGCGCGTCCAGCGCGTACAGGTCGCCCTGTCCCCAGTGGAACCAGGTCAGCGCGACGAACAGCGCCGCCGACGCGACGGGGGCGACCATCCACAGCACCGCGTAGGCGCCGCCGAGCAGCAGATAGACGGCGCCGACGGCCGCCAGCCACCGCCCCGTCACCGCTTCGCCCGCGGCCCGCGCGGGGGCGAGGTGGTCGACGGCGCCGTGCGGAAGGCCAAAGAGAACGAGGCTCGCGGCCAGCGGGAGATACCGGAGCCACGGCGGGAGCGCGGGGGGATCGAGCGCCGTCAGCGCGATCGAGCCCAGCGCGACGAGGCCGATCGTGAGCCACGCGGGCCGACAGCCGACGGCGCGCATCAGCGCCGCCAGCTCCGGATCGTGCGTCCGCCGCGCGGCGGGTCGCGTTCGGCTCATCTACGTGTTCGGATCGACGCCGCCTGGCGTCTGGCGATCCACTTCCTCGTCCGCCGTTCGCCGGTCGAGCACCCACCGGTAGAGCACCAGCCCCTGCACGACGAAGCCGTTCGTCACGAGGAAGAAGGTCGCTTCCTCGATCGGCAGGCCGGCGACGGTGAGGCCCGTGGTGTAGCGCGCCGAGAGCACCCAGATGCCGTACTCGATGGCGATCCGGTCGGCGACACAGAGGTACGCCGCGGGGACGAGCGTCCCCAGCGCGACGAGTCGCCGCCGCGCCCAGAGCTGTGGGGCCCCGACGGCCCACTGGAGCGCCAGCACCGGCGCTGCCCACGCGACGATCGCCCCGAGGTAGAACGTGGCGTCGCTCCCGAGCATGAGCCAGCCGGCGACGCCGAGGGCGACGGCGAGTGCCGTCGCGACGACCCGCGACCGAATCGGGTTGGCGACCGTCGACCACTCGCTCGGGAGCGAGAGATGGGAGAGCCAGAGCGCCGTCAGCCACGGCTGGACGACGATGAAGACGTACTCCTCGACGGGTGCGTGCCCCAGCGTCGCGAGCGTGCTCCCGTCGCCGTACCACCAGACGCCCCGTGCGATGAGGTAGTTGTCCCACGGCGTCGTGTACACGAGCGCGACGACGGTGATGATGGCGACGCCCACCCAGTACGTCCGCCCGGCGCCGAGTCGCCAGAGGCCGGCGTTTCGGAGTCGGGGTCGACTCACGAACGCCGTCGCCGTCATGAACATCAGGGCGGGCACCAGGAAGGCGAGGTGGAACTGGAGATACGTTGGCGCGGTCATCGGTAGAGTCCGTCGTCGTCGGGTTGGCGCGTGGTTCGACAGTTATCCGTATAGCTTCTGGGGTGGCGCTATCACGAGCGGGAACGCCAGCCCCCGTCGGCCGCCGCCGCGGTCGCCGATCCCGCGGCGTCGAGCACCTCGCGGCTCGACAGCAGGATGATGCCGAAGCCGACCTTCGCCACCAGATCCAGCACCATGAAGCCGGCCGTCTCGACGTACAGCGAGATCATCCCCAGGCCTTCGGTGCCGACGACCCACCATACGGGGTAGACCAGCCACACGACGACGATCAGCGTCCGGAGCGTGCTGAACGTCGATGCGGCGTCACCGGAGAGTCGGCTGGCCTTCTCGTCGAGCGAGCCGTACAGCATGTACAGCAGGACGAGCAGGAAGCCGGTGGAGACGCCCCACCAGACTAGCCGTCGCGTGCCTTCCGTGAGCACGCCCGGCCCCGCCGAGAGCGTCGCCACGACGCCCGTCCCGATCATCAGCATGTCGAGGCCGACGAGCGACGACAGTTCGTTCCGGCTCGCCCCCACGAGGAGGCCGAGGTCGAGCAACAGCAACGGCGTGGTGAAAAACCAGTCCGTGTACCGCGCCCAGTAGATGGGGAGTTCCTCCCCGGCGATGGTCACCATCGTCAACCCGAACCCGAGCGCCATCGCGAGGTAGTTCACGAACGCGATGGCGGTGATGAATATGGTGACGATGTAGAACTCCTGTCGTCGGTCGTCCGTTTCGCCCCAGCCCCTGACGATGAAGTACAGCATCCCCAGGAACATGCCGAGCGTGCCGATCCACAGCCAGATTCCTTCGCTACCGGGTTGTGGCATGATGCAGGCAAAATTTGACGAGCGATTGGCCTAAGCGGCGTCCCCAACTAGTTGGGCTATCGGTGCAAAACGGCTCCGATGAGCTTCCGCTGGGCCGCGCGCAGGTGTTCGTGGAACGTCGACCGGCAGACGCCCATCGCCTCGGCGAGGTCGTCACCCGTCGCCTCGTGGGGCCACTCGAAGAAGCCGCCGGTGTACGCCCGCATCAGGGCCGCGTACTGCCGGTCGGTCAACTCGTCGCGGAGGCGAGCGACGAACTCTTGGCGCGTCTCTTCGCGTCGCTCCGCGTGTCGGTAGCTGGCCAGATCTCCGCTCTCGTATCGCTCCATCACGGCATCCGCCAACGACCGCGCCAGCGACTCCCGTGCCACTTCGACGGTGAAACGTGCGACGCCGCCGTCGACGTGTACGTCTCGGAGTTCGGCACCGTGGTCCGCGAGCAGACCACGGAGGCTGTCGTCCACGACCGACAGTTCGACGAGACAGCCCGTCTCGCCCTCGAAGAGGACGGCGTGGACCGTGACGGCCGTGCCGTCGGCCGCCGCCCGGACCGCCTCGGCCGTCGCGTCCGAGAGTTCGAAGAGACTCGTCGGCCGGTCGCGATCCGCGACGTTCCCCCGATACGCCAGCCGACAGTCGAGCGTGGCCGCCAGGTCGACCAGCGGATGCCGCATGACGGTGAACTGCAGTTCGATGGTGTCCTCACTCCGGAGCGTCCGCTGGCTTTCCAACGTGTTGATGCCCGTGGCGACGGTCCGCCCCAGGGACCGCAGGACCGCGCGCTCGTGGTCGTCGAACTCCCCGCTGTTCTCGGCGAACACCACGGCGACGCCGTACATCGCGTCGCCGTAGTGGAAGGGCACCGCGGCGACGGCCGTCGACGGTGTCGTCGGATCGGGACACGTCCGAATCCACACCCGTCGGTCGGTGACCGCTCGGGTGACGGCCGTACCGACCGGATCGGTGTGGGCCTCGTCGACGGCGACCGATCCCTCGGCCGCCGTCTCGTCGTCACCGGTCCACCCCGAGGTGGCACCGCGGACGACCGTCTCCTCGGCGGGTTGGTAAGTACCGATCCACGCGCCGGCATACGTCTTAGCCAACCCCTCGACGACGCGCCGTTCGAGGACCGACCGCGAGCGCGCCTCCGCGACCCCGCTCGTCACCTCGGCGACGACGCCGTCCAGCCGCTCCAGCAGGAGTTCCTGTGTTGCCCGCTCCCGCTCGATCCGGGCCGCCCGCCGGGCCGCCGCCTGCTCCGCCCGCTTGCGACGGGTCACGTCCTGCTGGAACCCCACGTAGTATGTCACCTCCCCGTCGTCGTCCCGTAGCGGTGCGATGGTCACCTCGTTCCAGAACAGGTCGCCGTCGCGCCGGTAGTTGCGGAGTTCGACCGTCGTCGCGGCGTCGTTCTCGATGGCCTCGCGCATCCGCGCGACCGGTTCGTCGCGGGTCCCGTCACCCTGCAGGAACCGACAGTTGCGACCGACGGCGTACTCGGGCGGGTAGCCGGTGATCCGCTCGAATGCGGCGTTCGCGTACACGAGCGGCATATCCGGCTCCGTCGCGTCCGCGATGGTGATCCCGACCGGCGCCTCGTCCATCGTCCGCGTCTTCAGCGTCTCGTCGACCGCGTCGGTGCTCGCCGCGATCACCGATTCATCCTCGTCCGGCCACGGTCCAGCCCCCTCCACTACACCGTCCCTGCCGGATCGCCCTGACATATCCCGCCACAGGAACCGCCGCGGAAATGGGTTTGGTCGGGGCGTGACGTTCTGTCGACTCGTGAACAAAAAATCCTCGTTTCCGACGAATCGGAAGCGTTTGCCGGCGTCAGTCGGCAGTCGCTTCTTCTTCGACCGCTTCCTCGTGGTAGTACTGCTCGATGAGTTCCTCGTCGATCCGGTTGAGCTCCTCTTTCGGCAGGTTCGAGAGGAGGTCCCAGCCGATGTCGAGGGTTTCGCCGATGTCGCGGTTGGTGTCGAAGCCCTGGTCGACGAACTCGCGTTCGAACTCGTCGGCGAAGTCGAGGTACTTGTTGTCGCGGTCGGACAGCGCCTCGCGGCCGACGATGTTCACCAGGTCGCGCAGGTCCTCACCCTCCGCGTACGCGGCGTACATCTGGTCGGAGACGTCGGCGTGGTCCTCGCGGGTGAGGCCCTCGCCGATGCCGTCGTCCATCAGGCGCGAGAGCGAGGGGAGCACGTTGACCGGGGGCTGGACGCCCTGACTGTTGAGGTCGCGGTCGACGTAGATCTGCCCCTCCGTGATGTAGCCCGTCAGGTCCGGAATCGGGTGGGTGTCGTCGTCGCCGGGCATCGTGAGGATCGGAATCTGGGTGACCGACCCGTCACGACCTTCGATCCGGCCGGCGCGTTCGTACAGCTGCGCCAGGTCGGTGTACATGTAGCCGGGGTAGCCACGGCGACCCGGCACCTCCTCGCGGGCGGCGCCGATCTCGCGCAGCGCCTCACAGTAGTTGGTCATGTCCGTCAGGATCACCAGTACGTGGTAATCCTTCTCGAAGGCGAGGTACTCGGCGGTCGTCAGCGCCATCCGCGGCGTGACCGTCCGCTCGACGGCGGGGTCGTCCGCGAGGTTCATGAAGACGACGGAGCGCTCCAGCGCACCGGTGCGCTCGAAGTCGTCCATGAACTCGTTGGCCTCCTCGGCCGTGATCCCCATCGCGCCGAAGATGACGGCGAACTCGGAGCCTTCGCCCTCCGCTTCCTCTTCGGGCACGCTCGCCTGTCGCGCGATCTGGAGCGCGAGTTCGTTGTGCGGCAGGCCCGATCCGGAGAAGATCGGGAGCTTCTGGCCGCGAACGAGCGTGTTCATGCCGTCGATGGCCGACACGCCCGTCTGGATGAACTCCTCGGGATACTCGCGGGCGTAGGGGTTGATCGCCGCGCCGACGATGTCTTCGCGCTTCTCGGGTTCGATCTCCGGGCCGTCGTCGATCGGTTCGCCCGACCCCGAGAGGACGCGTCCGAGGAGGTCCTCGGTCAGCTTCATCTTCAGCGTCTCGCCCTGGAACCGGACGAACGCGTTCTTGTCGATGCCCGAAGTCCCCTCGAACACCTGGATGGCGACGAGGCCGTCTTCGGATTCGAGCACCTGCCCACGGCGAACTTCGCCGTCGGCCGTCTCGATCTCGACCATCTCGTCGTAGCCGATCGGTTTGTCGACCTCGGCGAACACCAGCGGACCGCTAATCTCGGTGATCGTCTTGTACTCTTTCATCTCAGTACAGCTCCCGGACCTGCTCCGTGATGTCGTCTTTCAGTTCGTCCATGTACGCCTCGTACTCCTCCTGCACGCCGATGCGGTTGATGCGCGGCAGGGCGTCGATGCCGGTGATCTCCTCGACCGGAACCCCCGCTTCGAGGGCGTCGAACGCCTCGTCGTTGAACGTCTTGATCGTCGTGAGGATGAGATACGTCTTGTCGGGTTCGCAGTAGGTGTCGACGTCGTGGAACGCGTTCTGCTGGAGCCACGCCTCGCGGATGTAGCGCGCGACTTCGAGCGTGAGCTGCTGGTCCTCCGGCAGGGCGTCCTTGCCGACGAGCTGGACGATCTCCTGCAGTTCGCCCTCCTCGTCGAGCACGTCGACCGCCCACTGGCGGACCGACGGCCAGTCCTCCGCGACGTTGTCCTCGAACCACGGGTCGAGCTGTTCCCGGTAGAGGGAGTACGACTCGTTCCAGTTGATCGAGGGGAAGTGCCGGCGCTCCGCCAGGTCGGCGTCGAGCGCCCAGAAGCATTTCACGATGCGGAGCGTGTTCTGGGTGACCGGCTCGGAGAAGTCGCCGCCGGGCGGCGAGACGGCCCCGACGACTGAAATCGAGCCTTCGGTGCCGTTGATGTTCTGGAAGTAGCCCGCGCGCTCGTAGAACTGGGAGAGCCGTGCGGCGAGGTAGGCGGGGTAGCCCTCCTCGCCGGGCATCTCCTCCAGTCGCGAGCTGATCTCGCGCATGGCCTCCGCCCACCGCGAGGTGGAGTCGGCCATCAGCGCCACGTCGTACCCCATGTCGCGGTAGTACTCCGCGATGGTGATGCCCGTGTACACGCAGGACTCCCGGGCGGCGACGGGCATGTTCGACGTGTTGGCGATGAGCGTCGTCCGGGCCATCAGCGGGTTCCCGGTCTGGGGGTCGGGCAGTTCCGGGAAGTCCTCGATGACCTCGGTCATCTCGTTGCCGCGCTCGCCACAGCCGATGTAGACGACGATGTCAGCGTCGGACCACTTCGCCAGTTGCTGCTGGGTGACGGTCTTCCCGGAGCCAAAGGGCCCCGGAATCGCCGCCGTCCCACCCTTGGCGATGGGGAACAGGCCGTCCTGCACCCGCTGCCCGGTCAGGAGCGGCTCCGTCGGCGTCTGCTTGTCGCCGGCGGGCCGTGCCTCGCGCACCGGCCACTCCTGTCGCATCCGGATCTCCTCGCCGTTGTCGAGTTCGGCCACCGTGTCGTCGACGGTGAACTCGCCGGCCTCGATGGCGGCGATTTCGGCCGTCTCGCCCTCGTCGAGCGCGCCCGGCGGGACGAGCACCTTGTGCTCGATTGTCACCGTCTCGGGGACGGTGCCGATGATGTCGCCGCGGCCGACCACGTCGCCCGCCTCGACCTCGGGAGTGAACTCCCACTCCTTGTCGAGGTCGATGCCGGGCGCGTCGACCCCGCGGTCGAGATACGGGCTGTCCATCTTGCTCTCGAGCACGTCGAGCGGGCGCTGGACGCCGTCGTAGATGGTGTCCAGCAGGCCCGGCCCGAGGTCGACGGTCAGCGGGTCGCCCGTGTTCTCGACGGGTTCGCCCGGACCGACGCCCGAGGTCTCTTCGTACACCTGAATGGTCGTGATGTCGCCCTCGATCTCGATGACTTCGCCCATCAGCCCTTCGTCGCCCACGTAGACGACGTCGTTCATTCGGGCGTCGAGATCGACGGCGGTCACGACCGGACCACTCACGCTGTTGATGATGCCGTCCTCTCGGACGGTCGTGTCTGCCTGACTCATGTTAGTCTTCCTCCATCAGATCGATACCGATGGCTCGCTTGATCTGCTCGCGCAGGCCGCCGCTACCGGCGCCACCACCGAGGGTGACCAGCACCGGTTCGATGCTCCCCTCGACGGCCTCCCGGGCCGATCGGGAGAGATGCTCCATGTCGTCGTCGTGCATCACGACGATGCCGACGTCGTCGTCGTCGAGCGTCCGCATGACGGCGTCGTCGAGCTCCTCGTCTTTCGCTTCGTCCGGTACGTTCTCGAACTTCCGTACGCCCGCGAGTCGGAAACCCGTGGTGAAATCCGAGCTTCCGATGACGGCGATCTCCTGGCTCATAGGATCACCAGTTCCTCTTCGATTTCCTCCTCGCCGAGCCCGGCCTCACGGCCGCGGGCGATGGCGCGGATGTTGTCCACCTCACGCTCCTTGGCGAGGACGTAGGAGATGATCGGCGCCACCGACAGCGGGTGGACGAAGCCGAGCTGGTCCGAGTATTCGAGCAGTGCCGCGTCGAGCGCCCGCTCGAACGAGATGAGGCTGTCCGCCTCCTCGAACTCCGTCAGCGCCTCGTCGAGGTCGTCGCCGTACGTGCTCTCGCGGATCGCTGCGACGAGTTCGTCGACGTTCGACGCCAGTGCGTTCAGCTCGCCGGCGGAGAAGAGCCGACCGCCCTCGATGAAGTACTCCGCGGGGTCGACGTCGGCCCCGCTCCGGGCGAGCCGGAGCGCGTTCCGCGCGTTCCGGAAGTCGATCTCGGCCTCCAGAAATTCGCGGTACGTCTGGGTCGCTTCGCCGACCTGCAGTTGGTCGAGCAACTGCTCGTAGAAGGCGCGGTCGATCGCGTTCTCCAGTGGCACGAGCACGCCGCCTTCCTCGTAGTCGTCGAACGCCTCGCGGAGCGGGTCCGCGAACATCGTCCGGTCGAGCAGGTCGATGGCCTCCTCGATGGTGCCCGCGTCGAGCAGGCGGTCGAGCAGACGGTCGTCCAGTTCGCCCGCGCGAATGAGGTCCGTCTCCACGTCCTCGCGGGCCGCGTTGGAGTAGATCCCGCGCAGGACCGTCTTGACGTTCCACGCGTCGAATTTCCGGAGATAGCGGGCGATCAGATCGTACAGTCGACCGTCGGCCCAGGCCAACAGATCGTTGAAATGTTTCGCCAGGTTCCGGTTGAGCGCGTACTCGATGAGGTCGACCCCCGAGTGACGCGCCCCGAGCGCGTTGATCTCGGTCTCGTACTCCGACTCCTCCATGAAGCGGGCGATCTCGGACGGCCCCATGCGGACGAGCTTCCGGTAATCGTCGTCGCTAAAGAGCGCCGCGCGGCGCGACCGCACGCGGGCGGTGACGTACTCCGGATTCGAACTGCCGGGACTCGCGCTCATCGCTCGAACAGTCGGTTACTCAGTTCTTTCAAGTTGTCCTCCCAGACCGTCTCGAGGAGCGAGTCGAAGGTGTTGTTCACGCGGACGCGTGACTCCTCGCTCTCGACGACGACGCCGCCGAGGCAGTCGTGCTCCCCGGCGACGCTGAAGCCGTCGTACTCCTCGAGTAGGTCTTCGAGCAGTTCCTGATCGTCCGCCCGGCCGTAGACGGAGACCGTTTCGGCCTCGTCGAACTCCTCGGCGGCCGTCTCGAGAAGCGCCTCGGTCAGCGAACGGCGTCGCTCGCCGTCGATGGCCGCGATAGCGGTTTCAACTTCCTCCCGGACGTCTTCGAGCGCGTCACGGCGAGCCTCCAGGCGAGCCTGCTTGGCTTCGAGTTTCGCGCTGGAGACGGCCTGTTCGCGCCGCTGTTCGATCTCGCGTTCGACCTCGGCCTCCCGCGCTTCGCGGATCTCTTCCGCGTCGGCCTCGGCGTCGGCGATGATCTCCTCGGCGCGCGCTTCGCCCTCTTCGCGGATTTCCTCCGCACGCGCGCGGGCCTCGTCTCGAATGTCCTCGGCGACTGTTTCTAAACTCATAGGTGAGAGGAGGGGGTGTTCAGACCAGGAACACGACGACCAGCGCGAGGATCACGAGGGTCTCCGGCAGGACGGTGAAAATCAGGCCCTGCACGAAGAGATCTTGGTCCTCGGCGACGGCGCCGACGGCGGCCGCACCGATGCCACGCTCGGCGTACCCCGCGCCGAATGCGGCCAGCCCGACGGCCAGTGCCGCGGCGGCTGTGGGTGGGATGGCCGGTGCCGCTGCCCCTTCTGCCTGCAGTACGACGGATGCCAGCTGCGTTGCGAGTTCGTACATTGTGTGTAGTGGTGTGGAGTCCGTTTAGTCGTCTCCGAACATCCCGTAGTTGCCTCTAGGACTGCAATAAAGCTTCCCAAACCGATCCGCGAAAATTGCCGAAGACGGGCCGAAACCAGTCTCTATCCGGTTCTCGCGCGTCAGCGAGTACCACGGTGTCGGCGGAACGGGGCGTGAAACACCTGCCGCCGCCGACCGCTCCCGTGTCAGTCCTCGGTGGTGTACGTCCGCTCGTAGCCGAACGGTTCGTACTCCCGACCGCCGCCCTGGTAGAACTTCCCGAAGAACTCCACGTACTCGAGACGCACCGCCTGTAGGCCGGCGCTGGTCACGCCGAGCGCGAGGACGAGCGCGTGGCCGAGGACGAGCACGAGGAGGCCGACGATCAGCATCGCCGGGCCGGAGTGGACCAGCCCGCCGAACATGATCTCGGTCACTTCGTGGCCGTGGGCCATGTCCCCGACGTGGGGCATGTGACCGAGGCCGAAGTGGAACGCCGCCTCCGACCCCTCGCCGGTGACGTACACGCCGAAGAAGAGCAGGTTGACCGTGAAGGCCATCCCCGCCTTCGCCAACAGCACGGCGGCGATCCGGGTGTACGACAGCACGTTCACCAGCACGTTCAGGAACTCGATCACTTCGATCGGTTCCCCGACGACCAGCAAGACCAGCCCCACAACGAACACGGCGAAGCCGAGCCAACCGACGAGCGCCGGGAAGCCCCCGAATCCGATCGGGATGACCTCCGTGAACGTCGTGTAGAGGAACTCCGGCGCGGTGCCGCGGACGACATCGCTGAACACCCACACCCAGATGCCGTTGAGCATGAGGAGCCACGACCCGCTCTCGTAGAGGGCGTGCTTGACGTCGTGTAGCTGAACGTTCTCGACGAAGTCGAAGATCCAGCCGACGTTGAGGTGGAGGATGCCGACCAGCAGGCTGACGACGAGCCACCCGCGCGCCCACTCGACGCTCGCGGGCGAGAGGCCCTTCTCGATCGGCGGGTGGGCCATGCCGAGCGCACCCTCCCAGAGGTACGTCGAGATCAGGTGGAGCCCGAAGATTTCGCCGTAGAGAATGCCGAACAGCATCGTGAAGAGCCCGGCGAAGACGGTGATGCCGCCCATGCTCTTGAACGCATCACTGTCGAACTTGGAGTAGAGGCCGTACCCGATCAGGGTGTACAGCGCCCCGTATCCGAGGTCCCCGATCATGAAGCCGAAGAAGGCCGGGAAGGTCAGGAAGAGCACGACCGTCGGGTCGAACTCGTCGTACTTCGGCCGGCTGACGGCCTCGGTGAGGACTTCGAACGGCTTGACGACGCCGGGGTTGTCCGGAACGACCGGCGGCGAGTCGTCGCGCATCACGACGCTCGACCCGCCGTCGGCGCGGACGCCCGCCTCGCCGCCGTCGGCGGCTACGGCGTCTCCGTCGCCGGCGTGGACTTCCTCGCGGACCGCCTCGTCGCCGTGGTGGTCGAACGAGGCGCGTTCCAGTTCCTCGACCTCGGCGTGGTCGCCGACGGCGTCCGTGATCGCAGCCGCGAAGTCGGTGTACTCCTCGGTCGGAATCCACCCCTCCGCGACGAACGCGTTGTCGGTCGTCGCGAAGGAGAGCGGCGCCTCGCGCTTCTGGACGTCGATGGAGAGTTTCTCCTCGGCGGCTAGCAGGAAGCCCGCCGCGTCGAGTTTCACCTCGTCGAGTTCGCCCTCGACGGTGCGGCGCTTGGATTCGAGCTGCTGTTTCCGGTGTTCGAGGTCGGCGACGTACTCCTCGGGCGATCCCTCGGCGTCCGGCACCTCGATGGCCGTGAAGTCGACGCCGACCAGCGCGTCCGTGAGAACGTCCTCGTCGGCGGTGTCGGCCGGCCGAGCGAAGACGGCGACGATGCTGTCCTCGCTGAAGAGTTCGACGGCGTCGATCCCGCCGGCGTCGACGACGGCGCGTTCGACGGCGTCGCGTTTCCCTTCACCGACGAGTACGTCGAGCGTGTCGTAGCCCGAGAGCAAATCGAGGTCGATGCCGAGCGTCGCGAACGGCTCGGCGGCTCCGATTTTCTCCTCTACCTCGCCGAGTTCCGTCCGGATCTCGTCGCGGCGATCCTCGAGTTCGTTGACGCGCTGCCGAACCTCTTCGAGTTCGTCGTCGAGGGCGTCGTCGGTGACGATGCGTCGCGGTCCGGCGTCCTCGCCGTCGACGTCGAGGATGCTCTCGATGGAGCGAACCGTCACCAGTTTCTCGGAGGCGTCGTCGGCGCCGTCGATCGGGTTGCCCGGTTGGAACCCGTCCCAGGACCCGTCGTACTCGGTGACGTGGAGCAGGTTGCAGTCGTGGACCGCCTCGACGACGTCGTCCATGACGCGTTTCGACCCCGTCACCGAGACTTTGCTCATTCGCTCAGGTCTGAGCATGCACCGCCTCCTCGAACTGTGTGATGGCGTACTCGACCGCCTCGTCCATTCGCTCTTCGGCCTGCGCGATGAGTTCTTCCCGGGCCGCCCGCCCCTCCTCCCGGATCTCCGTCGCTTCGGCCTCGATCTCCGATTCGGCCTCGTCGAGACGGCGCTGGGCCTCCTCCTCGGCCTCGGCCTCGGCCTCGGCGCGAATCTCGTCGGCTTGCTCTCGCGCCTCCGAGATGCGTGCCTCCCGGTCGGTCTCGGCCTCCGCGACGATCTCTTCGGCCTCCTCCTCGGCCGCCTTGATCCGTTCGAGAACCTCTGGTCTCGGCATACTACTGATCAGTGGAAACTTGCGCAATCGGCATATAAGGTGTTTGCGGAACGGGTCTCCGGGCTCGTCGTCGCCGTCGCGGCGAAGCGCTCCGCCGCCTACTCCGTCAGTGGGAGCAGGATGCCGAACACGAGCGGCGAGAGCAGGAACAGCGCCACGCCGAGCACCTCGGCGTCGAACAGGAGTGTCGCCTCCCACGCCGGTAGCTGCAGTCCCATCGCGTGGCTCGCGAGTTCGCCGAGCGCACCGAGGGCGAACAGCCCGAGGCCGAGGAGCGTCCCGCGTTTCGCGAGCGTCGGATAGTCGAGGTCGCCGTAGCGTCCAGTCATTACCTGCCGGTCCGTCGGGGCGAGCCAAGAGCGTTCCGTTTCCGACGACCGAAAGAGACACAATACCCGACCGCCACCTCCGAGCATGAACACGGCCCTGCTGGAACTCTTCCCCGAACTGCTCGAACTCCTGGTGTTCGGCCTCGGGAGCGTCGGTCTGTCCATCGCCGGCCTCTACATCGAACGCTTCGCGCTCGCGACCGTCGAGAGCGGCAACGCCAAACTCGGCGCGTGGCTGGCGTTCATGGGCTTCATGGCGTTCTACTTCGCCTACCTGATGAGCACCGACAAGTTCCGCCCGAAACTGGCGATGGTGCGTCGGCACCTCGCCGAGCAGTAACGCCCCGTTCCAAACGCTGGACCAGACCCTAGTAACGCCCCGTTCCAAACGCTGGACCAAACCCTACGCCAGCGGCGTCCGCTCCACCACGGTCCCGTCGACCGTCGGATACTGCTCGACGATTTCGCCCTCGCCCACGTCACCCTCGTCGACCATCTCCTCGAGCAGCCACCACGCGAGTTCGACGTGGTCGGATTTGACCGTGTAGAACTCCGCGGGCACGCCGAGTTCGCGCAGGCGCTCCTCGGTCACCCACGTCTTACCGTAGACGAGGGTGCCGTCGTCGGTCACCTCGTCGAACTCCCGACGGATCTGGCGGGCCATCCGCTTCAGCCGACGGCGGTGCTGGGCGGCGTCCTTGAACACCGAGGTACAGAAGTACACCCGGTCGTGGTCGCCCATCACGGACAGAATCTCCTCTTTGGGCGACTCGACCGCGCTCATGTGCCCCTCGCGGAGGTCGTACCCTTCCTCCTGCATCCGTCGGTAGTTGCCGTCGGACATCTCGAACTCGTTGATGTTACAGAAGTCGGCGGCGCCCTCGTCCAGAAACTCCAGAAATTCGGGTTCGGCGCGGATGCCGGGAATCTCGAACGCCGGGGTCAGCCCCTCCTCGCGGGCGACGTAGAGAATCTCCTCCCACTCGGTGCCGTGGAGGTCGCCCCACTGTTCCAGGGGCGGGTGGAAGCGAATCTCGTCGAGCCCCGCCTCCGACAGGCGACGCATGTTCTCGCGCCCGCCCGTGATCCCGGTGTAGAGGTGGGTGTGGTGCTCCTCGCCGAACTCGTCTTTCAGGAGGGAGAGGTAGTGACAGGTTCGGTCGAGGGACTCCTGGGGTTCGCCGCCGGTGATGGACGTGCCCAGGGCGTCCATCCGGTGGGCCTCCGTCAACACGTCCTCGTCGCTCTCGACCTGCCGCTCGTTGGCGTAGACGGTGTCGACGTTTTTGCGGTTCTCCCCGAGCGGACAGTAGAAGCAGTCGCGCTGGTCGCAGTAGCCGTAGACGAACAGTACCATCTTCCCGCCCTTGGCGCACTGTTCACAGCCCTTCGAGATCATTCGTTGCCGGTACGACGGCGCCGAGGTGGGAAAAGCCGTCGGTACGGATCGAACCGACCGTTTAGGTTCGTCGCCCGCATACCGGGGGGTATGCCGTACGATCCCGACACCACCGCGGTCGTCGTCGTCGACATGCAGAACGGCTTCTGCCATCCCGATGGGAGCCTCTATGCCCCCCCGAGCGAGGCGGCCGTCGACGACGTGGCGGCGCTGGTCGATCGCGCCCACGACGCGGGCGCCCGCGTCGTCTACACCCGCGACGTCCACCCGCCCGAACAGTTCGACGACACCCACTACTACGACGAGTTCGAGCGCTGGGGCGAACACGTCCTCGAAGGGTCGTGGGAAGCGGAGATCGTCCGCGAACTCGACGTGCGCCCCGGCGACCACGTGGTCGAGAAACACACGTACGACGCCTTCCACGAGACGGAACTCGACGGCTGGCTGTCGGCCCGGGGGATCGACGACCTGCTCATCTGTGGCACGCTCGCGAACGTCTGTGTCCTCCACACCGCCGGCAGCGCCGGCCTCCGGGACTACCGCCCCGTCCTCGTCACCGACGCCCTCGGCTACATCGAGGAGACGGACCGCGAGTACGCCGTCGACCACGCCGACTGGCTGTTCGGCGAGACGACGACCCGCGACGCCGTCGACTTTCTGCCGACCTGTTGAGCAAGTTAGTAATGTTTATTATTCAAACGGCAATAAGTTAATATATGACGGTCGTCAGCGTCTCGATGCCCGAGGAGTTAGTCGAGCGGATCGACGCGTTCGCCGAGGAACACGGCTACACCGGCCGGAGCGAAGTCGTCCGCGAGGCCTCCCGGAACCTGCTCGGCGAGTTCGAGGACAAGCGGCTGGAGGACCGCGATCTCATGGCGGTCGTGACCGTCATCTTCGACTACGAGACGACGAGCGTCGAGGAGCGGATGATGGGCCTCCGGCACGACTACGAGGGGCTCGTCGTCGCCAACTTCCACAGCCACGTCGGCTCCCACTACTGCATGGAGCTGTTCGTCCTCGAAGGCCAGCTGGAGACCATCTCGACGTTCGTGGGCAAGATTCGCGCGACCCAGGACACCCTCAGCGTCGACTACTCCGTGATGCCCGTCGACGAGTTCGGGCCGTTCGCCGCGCCGGAGTAGCGGCGTCGGCCGCTACTCGACGACGATGGCGCCTTTCTCGCCGAGCGAGTGGTGGGGCGCGCAGGCGTACCGATAGACGCCGGATTCCTCGAACGTGTGTTCGAACTGCACCCCGGGTTCCGTCTCCACGGCGCTCCCGATGTCGGCGTCTTCGAACGCGATCTGGTGCGGCCCGCCCGTCCACACCCAGCGGACCGTCGTTCCGGCCGAGACGCGGGCTGCGGGCGGCGAGAACGTGAAGTCGCTCTCGCCCTCGGCGGAGCCGACGGTGACGATGGGCGAGGGGTAGTCACGCCAGTCGACGACCGTTCCGTCGTAGATGTTCACGTCCGCCAGCCACTCGTCGACGGCCGGATAATCACTCGACGGCGGGTCGGCGACGACGACGGCGCCGTACATCCCATCGTCCCGCGACGGCTCCGAGACGTAGCGGTACGTGCCGCGCTCCTCGAACGTGTGCGTGAACGTCGTTCCGTGGGCGGACGTGGGACCGCCGCTGTCGAACGCGTCGTCGACGGCGACGACGTTCGCCGGGTCGTCGTGGTCGCTCCACTCCCACCGGACAGTCGTTCCCGGCGGGACGCGAATCCCCGCCGGATCGAACGCCGCTCCCTCGTGGTGGGTGCCGCGATACTCGCCGACCGTCACCGTCGGCGTGTCGTCGGGACCGTAGCGCTCGATCACCCCCTCGTAGCCGTTCGCGTCCGCCAGCCAGTCGTCGAGACAGGCGGCGCCCGCGTGCTCGGACGTTGTGGGGGGTTCTTCGGCTCGTGCCAGACAGCCGGCCAGGGCGCCGGTGCCTACGAGGGTCGTTGCGACGAACTCGCGCCGGGACCAATCGGACGGGTTGCGCATAGCTTTCACACCTCCTCTCGAACTGGACGGGTGAAGGTGATGCATCCCGTCCCGCGTTCTCGATGACTGGGAATCGTCGAAACGTCCCTCGGACGGTTTTTGTTTCCTCGCCACGACCGATCCGACATGACCGACCTTCGCTATCTCCCCGCCGCCGCCGACGTGACCGCGTTCGAGGCCACCGTCACCGAGACGAGCGCCGACTACGTGATCCTCGACGGCACCTACTTCTACCCCGGCGGTGGCGGCCAACCGGCCGATCGGGGAACGATCGAGTGGGCCGACGGCGAGGCGACGGTCGTCGACGTACGGAAGAACCACGGCGACGTGCGCCACTACGTCGACGGGACTGCCCTCCCGGACCCCGGCACGACCGTCACCGGTCGGATCGACGCCGAGCGCCGCGGCCGACTCACCCGCCTCCACACCGCCCAGCACGTCCTCTCGCGGGTCGCCCTCGACGAGTTCGGCGCGGCGACGGTCGGCAACGGACTCTCCGTCGACGGCGGATGGGTCGAGTTCGAGGGCGCCACTCTCGACGACGAGGACGTGGCGACGGTCGAGCGCCTGACGAACGCGGCCATCGAGCGCGACCTCACGGTTCACAAGGCCGAACGTCCCCGCTCGGCCGTCGAGGACGCGGTGCCCGACGGCCGGGCACAGCTCGACGCGATCCCCGACCACGTCGACCCGATGCGCGTCGTCGAGATCGGCGACTTCGACGTCTGTCCCTGTGGCGGGACGCACGTCGACCGCCTCGGCGACGTGGGGGCCGTCCGGGTGACGAGCCGGTCGCGCGAGGACGGCGTCACGCGGATCGCGTTCGATAGCGAGCCGCCGGATCGCTGACGCGCGGGGAAAACGACGAACCCAAACCCGACGGCGAACTACCGGCACCCACATGGACATTCGGTTTCTCGGCGGCGCCCGCGAGGTCGGCCGGAGCGCCATCCTCGTGAACGACCGCCTTCTCCTCGATTACGGGATGCTGACTGGCAACCCACCCCAGTTTCCGGTCGCGACGCCCGATCCGGAGGCGGTCGTCGTCAGCCACGGCCACCTCGACCACGTCGGCGCCGTCCCGTCGCTCCTCTCGGGCGACCGACGGCCACCGATCCACTGGACGCCGCCGACGCGAGCACTCGCGCTCACGCTCGCTCGCGACACGCTCAAGCTCCACGGCGGCACGTACGACTGTCCGTTCACCGAGGAGGAGGTCCGGCGCGTCACCGAGGTCTCCGAGACCCACGGCTACCGAGAGACGTTCGAGGCGGCCGGCCACGAGGTAACCTTCTACAACGCCGGCCACATCCCCGGAAGCGCGCACGTCCTCGTCGACGACGGCGAGACGCGCCTCTTCTACACCGCGGACTTCCACACGGACGACCAGCGGCTCGTGTCGGCCTCGACCGCCCGCCCCGACGCCGACGCCGTCATCTGCGAGTCGACCTACTCCGACGTGGACCACGACCCCCGCGAGCGGATCGAGGAACGGTTCGTCGAGAGCGTCCGGACGACGGTCTGGGAGGGTGGGACCGTCGTCGTTCCCGCCTTCGCCATCGGCCGAACCCAGGAGCTGTTGCTGGTGTGTGCGGCCCACGACATCGACTGCTACGTCGACGGCATGGGCAAGGCTGTGACGAAGACCCTCCGTCGACACCCCGACTTCGTCCGGGACGCGGACGCCCTCCAGCGGGCGAAGTCGAACGCCCGGTTCGTCACCGGCCGCGACGGCCAGCGAACGCGCATCGCGGCGCAGAACACGGTGATCGTGACGACCAGCGGGATGCTCTCCGGCGGCCCGGCGATGACGTACGTCCCCGCGATCCGGGCGAATCCGACGAACAAGGTCGCACTCACGGGCTATCAGGTCGAGGGCACGCCCGGCCGTGACCTGCTCGAAACCGGGAGCGCCGAACTCGACGGGCGCGTGATGCCGGTCAGCGCGCAGGTCGAGTGGTACGACTTCTCCGCTCACGCCGACCGCGACGGCCTCCTGTCCCTGCTCGACGAGTATCGCGGGAGTCGCGTGCTCGTGAACCACGGCGACCGCTGTGAGCAGTTCGCCGACGAACTCGCCGGGAGCGGGTACGACGCGTCGGCGCCGGCGGTCGGCGGCGACGTTTCGGTGTAGACGGCTACTCCGCGGTGTCGACGACTTCGTAGTTGACGCTACTCTCGCGGAGGCGATCGAGATGCGTCGACAGTTCGTCCGCCACGGCGAGCAGGAGCACGTCCTGGCCGCGCACTGCGGCCTCGCTCACGGCCTGTGGCGTCCCGAAGCGCACGTCGGGCGTCAGATCCGCGGCCCGCGCGGCCACCAGCGCCTCCGTCCCCGCGGTGGCCACCAGGTCGCCGTCGCCCGCGTGATCGCGGAGCGTCTCACTCGCCACCGCCCCGCTCCCCCCGTCCTGCACCCGCGGGATCGAGACGGCGGTCACCCGGCCGAGGTCGTAGTCGAGGACGCCCTCGAAGTCCGTGACGCCCACGTCTCTCCCGGCCGACGCCGCCGTGACCGCAACCGCAGTTGTACTGCCGGCGGTGCCTGGGGTCGCCCGGAGGACGGCGTCGCTCATCGACAGCGAGACGGCGTCGCCCTCGTCGATATCCGCGGTGGCGATGGCGGTCTCGATCTCCACCTGCCCGATCACGTCCTCGGAGACGTGACTGACGTACTCCCGGAGTTCGTCGGTCCGGCCGATGAGCCAGTCGACGCCCTCCTTGGTCACTTCGTACCGCCCGCGACCGGGGCTCCGGACGTATCCCTCCTCGATGAGCCCCTGCAGGTAGTCGCTCACCGCCTGCGCCGTGATGCCGATGTCGTCGGCGATCTCCCGCTGACTGACCGCCGGCTGGCGCTCCGCGATCCCCACCAGAATCTGATACCGGGTCGCCGCCCGCTTGCTCCGGAGGACGCCCTCCTCGGCGCGCTCTGTCATACCGCACCTCCGTCCGCCGTCCTCAAGTACTTTTACGTTATTGCGCATCCAGTTGCTGTTTCTCCCGATATAAGAAAAGTAAAGTTGTCTCAAACTCAGTTAATTTGTGAACTGCCCCAAAACGCTTGTCGTCGTCGCGCCGGCGTCACAACCCCTAACTGCGCCACGGCCCTCTCCCGGCCCATGTCACTCGTCGACACGACCCTTCGGGACCGTCTGCACCGCCGCATCGAGGGCCTCCGGGACGCCCGCGAGATCAAACCCGGACACCCCGGGGTCGGCGTCGAGACGGTCCGCAACTACCACGCCCGGGCGCACGCCGACGGCTTCGTCTTCGACGCCGACGAACCCGTCTCGAAAGTCGGCGGCACCGGGACGGCGCCCCGGCCCCTGCGGTACTTTCTCGCTGGCTTCGCCTTCTGCCTCCAGGCGCAGTACGTTCGCAACGCCATCCGGATGGGGATCGAACTCGACGAACTCTCGGTCGAGGTAGACAGCGAAATCGACCGTCGAGGCGGCCTCGGCCTCCGGGACGACCCCGCGGATTTCGAGTCCATCGCGTACACGACGACGCTCCGTACCGACGCCCCCGAGTCCGAGGTGCGCGACCTGGTCGACACCGCCGAATCCTGCTGTTACGTCCACGGCACGCTCTCGAAAGCGGTGGCGCTTTCGGGGACGACGGTGGTCAACGGGTCGCCGCTCGACTGATTACGCGCCGTCGAGGACCCGTTCCCACAGCCGGGGAAGCGCCTCGATCCGCGCCCAGCCGGCCGCCTCGTCGACGTTCTCCTCGACGACGGTGACGGACTCGAAGTAGTCGTCGAGCACCGCCCGCTCCATCGCCAGCGGGGGCGTGCAGTAGTCCTCCTCGACCCACACCGCGTCGCCGGTGTCGGGGTCGAATCGCGCCTTCTCCAGCGCCCGCGTCATCGCCCGCCCGAACGGCTCCAGCTCGCCGATGTCACCGCTGTCGAGTCGGTCCCGCAGCTCGGTGAGTTGATCCACGTCCGGCGTGGCACGCACGAATCGGTACGCCATACCTCCACGACGCGCCGCAGACGGAAGCGACTACTCCTCGCGATACTGCCGCACGCCGAACTGGGCGTACTCGTCGCCGTACGCGACGGCGAGCGCGCCGATCCACCAGTTCCAGCGTTCGGAGACCGAGTCGTCGTCGGGTGCATCGGCCAGCTCCGTCACGACCGTCTCGACGGTGAGTTCGGCGCCGCGGTCGGCGGCGAGGCGGCCGCTGTCGGCTAGGTCGCCCGCCGCACGGACGACCGCGCGGCGCTCACCCTCGCCGCCGTCGAACGCGCGTTCGAGCGCGTGATCGAGGCGTTCGCGGTCCATCCGTCTCACTCCCACCACGCGCTCCGCCGGTCGCGCCCGCTCGCGTCGCGGAACGGCGGCGGCTTCTCGCCGTCCGCTTCCGCCCCGAACGCGTGGGCCAGCCAGTAACCGACGTGCCACCCCACGGCCTCGGTGTCGAGGCCGACGAGCGTGATCTCGACCCGCGTGTACGTCTCGATGGCGCCGTCGCCGTCCGGATCGGTGCCGTAGGTGGCGATGCACGACCCGCTCGACGCCCCACAGTCCGACGTGGGGCCGAAGCGAACGTGGATCTCGGGCTCGGCGTCCGTGCGAGTGAACGTCAGGTTGGTCGGCATCCCCGGTGGGTCGTCCTCGTAGTACGCTAGCGCGTGGTCGACCTGCGACTGCGCCCCGGCGGGGTCCGAGGCGTTCTCGGCGTCGATCCGGACGGTGAAGTCGCCGTCCGCCCACGGGAACGCCCGCTCGGTTGCGTTCGGCTGCGGTTCGGTGTAGAGCACCGACCGCGCCTGCATCACCTCGTGGGGCGGGTCGGCGTGTGTCTGGCCGAGCGTGTGGCCGAGTTCGTGTTCGGCCACGAGCACCGTCGACGCGTCCGAGAGGCCGGTCTTCACCCACACCGTCGCCGGGCGGTCGATCTGTCGCGAGTCGGTGAACAGCGGCGCACACCCCACCGCGTCGCTCACGTTGCCACAGTCCGGTATCTCGTCGGTGAACGCGACGACGAGGTCGGGGTTCTCGGCGTCGGGGCGCAGTTCGTACTGAACCTGAAAGCCCAGATACTGCTCGTCGTGCGCCTCCCAGAACGTCGCCGCCTCGCGGACGAACGTTGCGAACTCGCGGTCGCGACTCCCCTCGTTGCGGACCGCGACGACTACCGGCTCCGACCCCCACGGGTTCGACCCCGCCGTTGCGGTGGCCGGCGTCGCGGTGGCCGTCGCCGGACGGGTCGTCGCGTCGGCCGACCGCGCCGTCTCCGTCCCGTCGGCCGGCACCGCCGTCGGCGTCGGCGTCGGCGTCGGCGTCGTGGCCGTCGGATCGAGCGAGGTCGTACAGCCCGCGAGAACCAGCAGGCAGGCGAGGGCGAGCGTGCGGGTCGCCATACGCCTCCTCCGGGGCCGGCGGTGAAAAACCGTTCCCCCTACTCGTCGGGATCGACGTTCGCCAGCCGCATCGCGTTGCCCGTCACCGCGAGGCTCATGCCCATGTCGCCGATGACGACGGCGTGGACGACGCTCACGAGGCCGAGTGGCGCGCCCGCCGCGAGGACCAGTTTCACGCCCAGCGACGACCAGATGTTGGTCTCGATGACGCGGTTGGCCTGGCGGGCCAGCGCCACGAGGTAGGGGAGTCGAGTGAGGTCGTCGCCCATCAGCGCCACGTCCGCCGTTTCGATGGCCGTGTCCGTCCCCGCGGCCCCCATAGCGACGCCCACCGTCGCCGCCGCCAGCGCCGGCGCGTCGTTGACGCCGTCGCCGACCATCGCCACGCCGCCCGCCGTCCGGTTCCACGGCAGGCGGGCGTCGCCCCCCGTCTCGGACGCGTCGGCCATCCCCCGCACCACCTCGACTTTCCCTTCCGGCAGGAGGTCGGCGTGGACCTCGTCGATCCCCACCTGCGCCGCGATGGCGCGGGCGGTCCGCTCGTTGTCGCCGGTCAGCATGGCGATCCGATCGATGCCGAGGTCGCGCAGACGGGCGATGGATCGCTCCGCCTCGGGGCGTACGGTGTCCGCGACGGCGATGACCCCCTCCAGTTCGTCCTCGGTCCCGACGAGGACGGCCGTCTTCCCCTCGGCCTGTAGCCGCGGCACGATGTCGTTCACGAGGTCTACGTATGTCCCGTGATCGCAGGCCGTGGGTTCGAGGTCGTCGCCGACGGTCACACCCCCGTCCGTCTCGACGTGCGCGTGTTCGAGGTCGAAGCCGAGGCTCTCGAACAGCGCCGGCTTGCCCGCGTAGTGGGTGACGCCGTCGAGGTCGGCGCGAACGCCACGACCGGTGATCGACTCGAAGGCCGTCACCGCGCGCTCCTCGACGCCGCGCTCCGTCGCGTGCTCGACGACGGCCGCCGCGATGGGATGTTCGCTCCGGCGCTCCAGCGACGCCGCACACCGGAGCACCTCGTCCTCGCTCGCCCCGTTCAGCGCCACCACGTCCGTCACCCCGAGTTCGCCCGTCGTGATCGTCCCCGTCTTGTCGAGGGCGAGCGCGTCGACGTCGCCCATCGCTTCCAGCCGATCGCCCCCCTTGATGAGGACGCCGTTGCGCGCCGCACTCGTGATCCCCGAGACGACGCTGACGGGCGTGCTGATGACGAACGCGCAGGGACACGCAACGACCAGCAGGGTCAGCCCGCGCGTGAACCAGGTTTCGAAGGGAGCGCCGAACAGCGGCGGGCCGACCGCCGTCACGACGGCCAGGCCCACCACTGCCGGCGTGTAGTAGTTCGCGAACCGGTCGATGAACCGTTCCCGATCCGATTTGTCGCGCTCCGCGTCCTCGACGAGGTCGATCACCGTCGACAGCGTCGACTCCCCGGCCGGTGCCGTCGTCTCCACCTCCAGATACCCCTCCTCGACGATGCTCCCGGCGTACACCTCGTCGCCCGCCGCCACGTCGACGGGGACGCTCTCGCCCGTGATGGGCGACTCGTCCACCGCGCTCGTTCCCTCCACGACCACGCCGTCGACGGGGATGCGCTCGCCCGGACGGACGACGACCTGGTCGCCGACCGCCACGTCCTCGACGGCGACGGTCTCCTCCCCCCCATCACGCCGGACCGTGGCGGTGTCGGGCGAGAGATCCATCAGCTCTGACATCGACGTGCGGGCGCGATCCATCGAGTACCGCTCCAGCAACTCGGAAACCGAAAACAGCACGGCGAGCGTCGCCGCCTCGAACGGCAGGTCGACCGCGATAGCGCCAATCACGCCGGCGCTCATCAGGAAGTCGATGTCGAGGCTCCGCGCCTTCGCGGAGTACCACCCGTTGCGCAGGATGGCCTGCCCCGCGACCACCGCGGCGAGGACGTACAGCGTCCAGTCGAGCGTGAGCGTCCGCCCCAGCGTCCCCGCGAGCGTGGGGTTCGGGACCCCGAGATACTCGACGACGATACCGGCCAGCAGGAGCACGGCGCCGACGCCCGTCTTCAGCGCCCGGCGACTCCGCCAGACCGACGCCGTCTCCTGCTCGCTCTCGACCACCTCGTAGCCGCCGTTCTCGATGCCCGCCACCACGTCACCGCGAGTCGCCCGTCCGGGGTCGTAGGTCACGACGACCCGGCCGGAGGCCGGGCGGGCGTCGACGTCGAGGACGCCCTCGACCCGGTCCAGCGCCGACTCGACCGTCCCCGCACACGACGCACAGTCCATCGACGGCACCGTGAACGTCTCGGTCTCGGTGTCGGCCACGTCGTAGCCCGCGCCCTCGACCTGCGTCCTGATCGCGTCCGCCGTCGTCGCGTCGGGGTCGTAGCCGACGACGAGCGTCCCTGTCGCGGGCCGCGGATCGACCGTCTCGACGCCCGCGAGCGTCCGGACGCTCCGCTCGACCTTGCTCGCACACGATGCACAGTCCATCGCGGGCACCGAGGCGCGATACGTCGCGCCGTCACCGACCGGGGCGCCGGTGGCGTCGTCGTCCGGACCATCGGCGCTACCAGTCGTCGTCGCGGGCGTGTGGTCGTGATCGTGTCCGCTCGCGTCCTCGTCGTACCCGCCGTTCATTAGTCGTCCATAACGGCTCCTCGGATATTAATTCTCCTGCCAGAGAAGCGGCATTTCTTATGACTATATTAGTAATAAAATCTGGATGAGTTAATAATATACCCGTCGGATCTCCGATCGTTCCCTCACTGTGACGACGCTCGGTTTCGACGTGCTTTTTATCGGCGACCGTCTGAATCCGAGCATGGCAGACTTCAAGGTCGTCGTTTCGGACCCGGAGACGGGCCGGACCGTGCAGGTCGAGGTCGACGGACAGGACGCGAACCGGTTTCTCGGGCGCGAACTCGGCGACGAGGTCGACGGCGGCGCCGTCGGCCTCGACGGCGCGACGCTCGAACTGACGGGCGGGTCGGACAACGCCGGGCGCCCGCTGCGCTCGGACGTGGCCGGTCCCGCGCTGAAGGAACTCCTGCTGGAGGGTGGCGTCGGCTTCGACCCCTCGCGTGACGGCGAGCGCAAGCGCGTGACCGTCCGTGGTCGCGAGATCAGCGACGAGGTCGCCCAGATCAACGCGACGGTCGTGGACGGTAGTGCCGACTTCGACGCCCTGACCGACGACGAGTAACCGTGTCCGACCGCGTCGCCAGCGACGGTGAGGCGGTGACCACGTACCGCGCTCGACTCGCCCGGAGCGGCGGCACTCGGCGGCCCTGCCTCCGCCTCCCCGACGAGGCCGCCGTCGACGCCGGCGACGTGATCCGCCTCACTCTCGACGGCGACGAGTATCACGCTCGCGTCGAGAGCGACGCCGAGGGCCACCTGCTCCGTGGTGCCTTCGACAACCGCCGCCTCGCGCGGACCGACGGCGAGGGGGAGAACCGCCTCGTCGAGTGGGTCCGCGCCGTCGACCGCGAGACGGGCCAGAGCGTCGACCTCGACGAGGTGACGCCCGGCTATCTCTACGGCCTTCGCGTCCCCGGCCAGCGAACGGTGTACTCGGTCACCCGCCAGCCCGACTCGTCGCTCTCTTCCATCGCCGAGGGGCTGGACGAGCGTTAGAGCTGGAGGGCCGTCCCGGCGAGCAACAGCGCGCTCCCGAGCCACAACAGCGCCAGCACCCACGTCGGCTGGGCACCGATGTCCACGCGCACACCGAGCGGGGTCGCGTCCGGCCACAGGAGCCCCCCGACCGCCGCGACGACGACGAGGAGACTCATGACGACCGCCACGAGGGGGAGGAGATCGACCGACGATCGCAGGGAGAGCGCGTTGCTCGCCAGCAACGCGAGGCCGAACAGGACGTACGTCAGCCGGGTGAAGCGCGTTCGATCCACAGCCCGGAACACGGGGACGGGGGGCAAAACCCCGTCGCTGTCGGTCCGAAACGATTTACCGCTCGACCGCCACCGCTCGGTATGACCGACTCCGACCTCGACGCGTTCCTCGCTGGCGACCGCCCCGACCACGTCGTCCTCTATCTCACCGACGACTACCTCGACGACGAGGGCGCCCTCGCCGACCACGGCACGCCGGTCGACGGCGGCGTCGTCCTCGTCGTCCCCGGCGAGAAGGGCCGACGCCTCTTCTCGGCCGGGACCGGCATGGACGCGATGGAGTTCGCGAAGCAGGCGATGGGCACCGAGGGCGACATCGACCGCGACCTGCAGGGCGGCACCTGTCCCGACTGTGGCGAGGGGGTGGCGTACATCCTCGGGTTCGCCGAAGCGCAAAACGAGGAGGTGGGCGGCATCTACGCCGAGGGTGACGTGATCCACGCCTACGCCGCCTGTCCCGACGGCACCGCCTTTTCCGATCGGTGGGTCGTCGGCGAGGCGTAGCTACTCGCCCGCGGCTTCGAGCAATCCGCTCATGTAGCCGACGGCGAACAGCCGTCCGAGCGTGTGATATCCCGGGTTCGAGTTGTCTTCGCCGGCCATCGTCGGCACGTGATCGGGACGCATCGGCCCGTCGAATCCCACCTCCTCGTAGGCGCGCATGGCGGCGAGCATGTCGGTCGGACCGTCGTCGTGCCACGTCTCGACGAACCGGTCGACGTCGCCCTCGATGTCGCGGAAGTGGACGAAGTTGATCCGGTCGCCGAACCGGCGGATGGCGGCCGGAATGTCCGCGCCCATGGCCGCGAAGTTCCCCTGACAGAACGTGATTCCGTTGTACTCGCTGTCGTAAATGTCCAGTACGCGGTCGTACGCCTCGACGCTGGTGACGATCCGTGGCGTCCCGCGCACCGACTCGCGGGGCGGATCGTCGGGGTGAAGGCCGAGTTTCACCCCCGCCTCCTCCGCGACGGGAACGACCGCTTCGAGGAAGTGTTCGAGCGCCTCCCACAGCTGTTCGTGGGTCACCGCTTCGCCGTCGTCGTGTCCCCGCAGTTTCGCGTCCGTGTACCCGGTCACGTAGGAGCCACCGCGGGACTCGACGTGTGCCTCGGTCCGCGCCCACCGGATGCCGGCCATCCAGTCGTAGCAGACGACCGGAACCCCGACCCGGCCGCAGTTCCGGAGAAAGGTCTTGAACGTCTCGATGTCCTCGTCGCGGCCCTCGCGGCCGAGGCGGATTCGGTCGGAGATGGGGACCGATCCTTCGAGGACCGCAAACTCTAGGCCAGCATCTTCGAGCCAGTTTCGGAGCCCGAGCAGGTCGTCGAACGACCACTCCGTCCGCCCGTCGCCGATCTCCAGCGGGTGGATGACCGCCTGCGTGACGCCCATCTGTTTGGCGAGTTGCCACCGTTCGTCCGGCTCGGGGGGAAGAATGAGCGCGGGTTCAACCATGAGAGGGCATATACCCCCGTGTAGAAATATCACTGGGGTGACCCTGGCGGGGGTTTATATGTGGGACGGACGACAGGACAGCAAGCCATGTCCGACAACGACGGAGCGAGCGTCGGGCCAATCACCGAGGCGACCGTCCGCGAAGCGTGTGGCGAGCGGGAATTCCCCGCGCTCGGCGTCGTCGAACAGCGCTGGGAGACGGAGCCGATCCCGACCGCGGCGGTCGAGCGCGTGGCAGCCGATGCAGTCGGGGCGTTGACGCTCGACGGCGTCCCCGAGGGCGGCGAGGTGGCCGTGGGCGTGGGGAGTCGCGGCATCGCGAACCTCCCGCGGATCGTTCGCGGCGTCGTCACCGGTCTCGATGCCCGGGGCTACGATCCCTTCGTCTTCCCCGCCATGGGGAGCCACGGCGGGGCGACGGCGGACGGACAGCGGGCCAAACTCGACGCTCTCGGCGTCTCCGAGTCGTCGGTCGGCTGTGAGATCCGGGCGACCATGGCGGTCACGGAGATTGGTCGAACGCCGGAGCACGGCCTCGCGGTCGTCGCGGACGCGAACGCGGCGGCCGCCGACGCCATCGTCCCGATCAATCGGGTGAAGCCCCACACCGACTTCGACGGCGCCGTCGAGAGCGGCCTCTCGAAGATGCTCGTCATCGGGATGGGCAAGCAACGCGGGGCGAAAGTCGCCCACGAGGGAGCGGTGAACTGGAGCTTTCGTGAGATGATCCCACGGATCACGGGGACGCTTCTCGATGCGCTCCCCGTCGTCGGCGGGGTGGCGGTCGTCGAGGATCAACACGACGACACTGCCGTCGTCGAGGGCGTCCCACCCGCCGGCTTTCTGGAACGCGAGGCGGCGTTGCTCGAACGCGCGTACGAGACCATGCCGACGCTGCCGTTCGACGACCTCGATTTGCTGGTGGTCGACCGGATGGGGAAAGACATCAGCGGCCCGGGTATGGACACGAACGTCGTTGGCCGGCGCGGCTACGGCTTCGAGGGGGAACCCGAGTCGCCGACGATCAAGCGGATCTTCGTGCGCTCGCTCACCCCGGCGTCACAGGGCAACGCGAGCGGCATCGGCATGGCCGACTTCGTCCACCGTGACCTCGTGGCTGACACCCAACTGAAGAAGGCAGTGATCAACGGACTCACCGCCAGCACCCCCCGCAGTTCGCGCGTCCCGCCCATCATGGAGACCGACCGTGCCGGGGTGATCGCGGGGCTCTCGACGGTCGGCGTCGTGGCTCCCGACGAGGTCAGGGTCGTCCGCATCACCGACACGATGCGGCTGGAGCGGCTGTACGCCTCGGCGGCGCTCGTCGAGGAGGCACGCGACCGCGACGACCTGCGGGTCGTGCGCGAGCCCGAACCGATGGAGTTCGACGCTGATGGCGGCTTCGTCGCGCCAACCCCCGATCCCGACTGACAGGCAAGCTCCGGCGCGACGCTGCCCCGCTCAGATCGAGATGTTCTGGCCGGTTTCGTCGTCGAACAGGTGCATCTTCGACCGGGTGATGCTGAGTTCGGCGAACTCGTCCTCGTGGATCTCGCTGTCGGGCGACACACGGGCGGTGAACTCGTGGCGACCCTCAGCGGTCGGCGAGACGGTGAGATACTTATCGGAGCCCATGGGTTCGATCACCCGGACGTACGCCTCGATGGTGTTTGCCGACGTCGTCGGGTCGCCGACCAACTGCGCGTCGTTGATATCCTCGGGGCGGATCCCGAGTGTCAGCGCGGCCGGATCGCCGTCCCAGTCGTCGATGGCGGCGACGAGGTCGTCGGGAAGTTCGATCTCGAAGTGATCGGAGCGGGCCTCGTAGCCGCCGTCGGCCGCGACGATATCGGTCGGCATGAAGTTCATCGGCGGCTCGCCGATGAACCCCGCGACGAACCGGTTTACCGGCTCGTCGTACAGCTCCTGTGGGGGGCCGAGTTGTTGGAGCTGTCCCTGGTTGAGCACCGCGACGCGGTCGCCGAGCGTCATCGCCTCGGCCTGGTCGTGGGTGACGTAGATGGTCGTTTTCTCGACGCGCTTGTGGATCTCGTTGAGTTCGGTGCGCATCTGGACGCGAAGCTTCGCGTCGAGGTTGCTCAGCGGCTCGTCCATCAGGAACACGGACGGCTCACGGACGATGGCGCGGCCGAGAGCGACGCGCTGTTGTTGGCCGCCGGAGAGCGCGCTCGGCTTGCGGTCGAGCAACTCCGAAATCTCCAACAGTTCGGCCGTATGCTCGACGCGCTCTGTGATCTCGTCGCCCGGATAGTTGCGGATCCGGAGCGGAAAGGAGAGATTCTGCCGGACGGTCATGTGTGGGTAGAGCGCGTAGTTTTGGAACACCATCGCGACGCCACGGTCGCGGGGTTCGAGGTCGCTCACGTCCTCGCCCTCGATCCAGATGCGCCCCTCCGTCGGCGTTTCGAGGCCGGCGACCGTCCGGAGCGTCGTCGTCTTGCCACAGCCGGACGGGCCGACGAAGACGAGGAACTCCCCCCGACGGATGTCGATGGAGAGGTCTTCGACGGCCACGACGCCGCTGCCGTCGTCCTCGTCGTACACCTTGGTGAGGTCGTCGATGCGAACGTTGATCTCCTCGTCGGCGTGCGAGGCCGGGGTGTCGCTGTCTGGCTGTTCGCCGCGCGCGTCGGGTCCGTCTTGGCTCTGGGTAGTGTCGCTCATGGGTGGGAGCTACGGAAGGTGGGTCGGTCGGTTGTCACTGTTTCAACGCCCCCGCTGTCAGCCCGCTGACGATGTATCGCTGGAAGGTCAACACGACGAGGACAGTCGGGATGATCGCTAGAACGCAGGCGGCGGCCAGCGACGCCCACGCGACCGAGACGTCGCCGACGAACCGATAGACGGCGACGGAGATGGGCTGTGCGGCGAGGGTCCGCGTCACGATCAGCGAGAACAGGAACTCCCGCCAGGAGTACAGGAAGGTCAGGATGCCACACGCCGCCAGGCCGGGCCGGGCAAGCGGGAGCACGACGTGACGGAACGCCTGGAGATGTGTACACCCGTCTACGCGCGCCGACTCGTCGAGTTCCTGGGGGATAGAGATAAAGAAGTTCCGCATGATGTAGACCATCAGCGGCAACCAGAGGTACACCTGCGCGATGATGACCCCCGGGAGGGTGTTCAGCAGGTTTAGCGACGACATGATCCGGTAATATGGGATGATGAGCCCGATGGGGGGGAAGAGCCGCGAGAGCAACACCCCGACGAACAGGGCGGTGTCGAACGGGAACCGGAAGCGACTGAAGGCGTAGCCCGCCGGCACCGCGAGCGTCAGGACGATGACCGTCGTTGTCGTCGAGATGATGATACTGTTGACCATCGCCCGCCAGTAGTTCTGCTCGATCAGGACGTTGTAGTACGACCCGAGCGTCGGGTCCTGTGGGATGACACTCAGGTTGTACACCGCCTCGTTGGTTTTCAGCGAGGTCAACACCTCCCACAGGAGTGGGGCGACCACGATGAACACCGACAGGGCGAGCACGAGATGAACGATCATCGGCCCCTCGACGACGTCCCAGAACCGCTGTCTGGTCCGGTAGTCGAGCCACTCGTAGCTGTCCTCGACGCTCATCGGTGCCACCTCGCTGACTGGCGGTCGGTCGGTCCACGCGGCGCCGTGGGAGTGGAGTGATCACTCATCGATGCCTCCGATGATCTGTGTCACGTAGAAGACGGCCACGAGGACGGTCACGCCGACGAGGAAGACGGCGACGGCAGCCGCGTAGCCGAAGTTGAAGTTCACCATGCCAGTTCGGTAGATGTGGATGCTCAGCACGGTCGTTCGCTGTCCGGGGCCGCCGCGGGTCATCGGGAAGATGATGGCGAACGCGCGGAACGCGAACATCCAGGTGATCAGCCCCACGATGGCGAAATACGGCCGAAGCCGGGGGATCGTCACCGCTCGAAACGCCTGTAACGTCGTGGCGCCGTCGACGCGCGTCGCGTCGTACAGGTGTCTCGGGATGGACTGTAGTCCGGCCAGAAACACCACCATCGCGAACGGCATCCGCGCCCACGCGTCGACGAGCATCACCAGCAACATCGCCCGGTCGCCGTTCGCGAGCCAGGCGACCGGATCCGCGACGAGGCCCGTCGTCACCAGCAGTAGGTTCAGCAGGCCGAACTCGTTGCCCTGCAGGATCCAGCGCCAGATCAGCGCGACCACGGCGATGGGAATCGCCCACGCGAACATCAGCACCGTCGAGTAGACGTTCCGGAGCCACCGTCGCTGGACGTGGTTGATGCCGAGGGCGATAACCAGGCCGCTCGTCATCGAGATGAGCAACGAGCCGGTCGAGTAGACCAGCGTGTGTCGAAAGTAGCTCCAGAACTCCGCCGACTCGAACATCGTGACGTAGTTGCCGATCCCGATGAACCGCGTGTCGATACCGGGGAACGTCAGGAACACCGACTGGTAGAGGAGAAAGCTGACCGGGTAGACGAAGATGACGACGATGACGAGCAGTGCCGGCCCCAGCGTGATGGCTAACACGTGGTCGTTCACGAACCCCGAGAGCCGACCGCGCAAGCTCTCCTCGTCCCGGCCGAAGTCGCGCTCGTGTGTTTCGGTCGCCATTCCCTACTGCCCAAGCACCGTGTCGGTGAACGACTGTGCGGCGTCGAGGGCGGCCGCGGGCTCCTTCTGCCCGGCGATGGCCGCCTGGAGTTCCTGGCTGACCCGCTCTTTGAGCGCGCGGGCCTGCGGGAACTGTTCGACCTTGTTGAGCGACATCGCGCGGCCACGGATCGACGAGTACGCCGCCGCGTTCGCCTGGGCGGCGTCGTCGTACACCTGCTGGACGTAGCTCTGGTTTCCCTCGAAGGTGTACTCGTACCACGCGTTGGTGTAACTGAGCCGGGCGTCCAGATACAGCGTCGCGGCGAGTTTCTTCTCCGGGGGCGCGTTCACGTTGATCCCTACCCCGTTCGGGCTCGCGATGCCCGCCCGGGTCGGATTGGGGGCGTCGCTCCACCCCTCCGGCGAGACGGTCGGGACGTACTGCTCGTCGGGTTCGAACTGGTCGAGCGCCCGAGGGACGAGGTCGCCGAACACGGGGACCATCGCGAACTGCCCCGAGAGGAACCCGTCGGCCAGATCTCCCTGCCCGAAGTTGACGACCGACTCCGGCACCCACCCCTGATCGAGATAGTCGATCATCTTCTCTAAGGCGAACAGCGCCGCATCGGAGTTGAACTGTACCGTCCCGTCGTCCTGGACGATGGAGCCGCCGGCCTGATAGAACATCTTCTTCCAGTCCCGGTAGGTGTAGACCCGGGACGCACCGCGGTACGCCCACCCGTACACGTCGGTTCCTTCGAACGCCTGCATCACGGTCTCGATGTCGTCCCAGGTGTAGCTTCCGTCGGCGACGGCCGAGATGACCGAGTCGTCGATGCCCTGCTCGCGCATCAGATCCGGCCGCGCGTGCACCATGCTTCCTTCCAGGGTGTTCGGGCCGACGTAGGTGTTCCCGGAATAGTTGAACGACTGCCGCATCAGCGGCTGATACGGCTCCCACATCGAGTCGTCGGGCCACATCGGGTTCAGCGATTCGAGGTAGCTGTCGGCCGCGAAGGTGGTCAGCGTGTCGCTGAGGACGATACCGAACGCGACGGGTGTTTCCGACCCCGACGAGAGGAACGCCGCTTCCCGAGGGATCGCCTGATCGACCGGGATGGCGAGCGGGTCCACCTCGATTCCGTAGCGATCCTCGAACAGCGCGTAGGTGGCCAGCGTCGCCGGATCGAACTCCAGCCCCCCAAAGTTGAGGATCTGAATGGTATCCACTTCGCTGGCGATGCTGTCTTCCCACCCCGGTACCGCCTCGTACGGCGAGTTCGCGATAGCGCCGGAGTTCAGCCACGGCTCGACCCCTTCGGTGGCGTTGTCCGGGACCTGTTGGCGTTGCTCTATCGGCCACTCGTCGAGCGACGACATCCGCCGGTCGGGGTTCTCGCCCCACCCCAGACCGGAGAGTGCGGACTGGAACTCGGAGTCAGATCCACCACCACCGCCACCACCGCCTTCGCCCGTTCCGGTCGGCGTTCCCGACTCCGATCCCGAATCGGAACAGCCGGCCAGCGCGGCGGTACCGCCAACGCCCAGGTACTTCAACAGTGCTCGCCTGTCGACGTGGTCAGCCATGTCATTAAATGACATAACGCTCATTTTACTATTCTAATATGTTAAAATTATTCCCAATTTCGCCCCTTCGCCGGCCGGCTATTCGTCGGTCGTCCCGTCGTCCTCGATCAACCGCTCGAACGCCGCCAGAATCACCTGTTTCGTCGCGTACCCCCCGGTCGTCCAGTGGTGAGCGTAGTCCAGCATATCGTCGTAGATGTCGGGCTTACAGCCCGCGGCGCGGGGATGGCCGCCGCCGTTCACCTGCGCCGCCACTTCGTGAGCGCGTTCGAACCCCTCGCTCCCGCGGATGCTGGCGCTCCCGGCGGGTTTGACGATCACCGCGGCGTCGGCACCCTGTTCTCGGAGCGCCTCGGCCACCTCGTTCTGCGAACACCGGCCGTAGGTGACGCCGACGGTCCACGGGCCGACGGATTTCAGGTCGGCGCGGTCCACGGCGGCCTCGATCAACTGCTCTTTCTCGACGCGCCGGCCCTCGAGGTAGTCGACGACCGGGTCGGGCAGCGCGGGCCCGTACCGTCCCACCACCGTCACGTACTCCTCGGCGCTCGCCCAGTGGCTGTAGTCGGCCAGGTCGTCGCTCCGGGGGTCCGCCTTGATCCAGAGGTCGTGATCCCGGGTGACCGCCGCGAGGTCGGCGAGGTGATCCGGGAAGTCGTAGTCGAGCGAGCGGAGCGCCACGTCGGCCGTACACTCCTCGTCGCTCTCGCCGACCACGAGGTCGACGCCCGCCTCCCGGACGGCCGCGGCCACGTCGTCGTCCCACTGGTGGTGGTCGAACCAGCGCACGATCTCGGCGTGGTCGACCACGTCGTCGACCACCTCGATCACGTCCGCGTCGTCCGGACAGAGGTCACAGACGTACACGTCGACGCCGGGGTCGGCGTACGACGCGACCCGTTCCAGCGCGGCGTCGAGCGAGTGGGGACTCGCGGTGACGAGGCCGACGGGGGAGTCCTCGTCGGCTTCGTCTTCGTCTTCGTCTTCGTCTTCGTCGACGACCAGTCCGGGGTCGGTCCGCGCCGCCAGCGACGCCTCGAACGGCGCCACGTCGAGGGCGGCGTCGTACATCTCGCGGAGGAGGGCAACACAGCCGAGGCCGTCGGCGTCACCGTCGGCCACGACGACTGCCTCCGCGCCCTCGATTGCCTCGCGGGCGCGGCGGTCGGCGTACTCCTCGTCGAGCGAGTCGGGGTAGAAAAAGCCCGCCCCCGGCAGACGGGATTTCCGCGAGAGCGAAAGGTCGTCGTCGTCGATCAGCGAATCGTCCATACCGCCACGATGCGGGCCGGCCCGAAGTATCCCGCGATTCGCCCGGTTACGGCGCCCTCACGCTCGCCGGACTGCTTCTCCGCTGGACGTAGCCGAGTCGCGCTGGCGTCTCAGGCGCTCGCGGCGGCGTCCCCGATACCGTCGTCGTCGTCGCGTTCTGCCTCGTCGAGTTGGCGCACCGTCAGCACGGGCACCGGACAGGTGCGGACGACGCGTTCCGCGACGCTCCCGATGAGAAAGCGGTTCTCGCCGTGGCGGCCGCGGGTTCCCATCGCCACCATGTCGGCGTCGTGTTCGACCGCGTACTCCCGGATCTCCGTCGCCGGCCGCCCCTCGCGGACCGCGGTCGTGACGGGGCGGTCGGCGGCCGCGACGATGTCGTCGAGTGCGTCCTGCCCGGAGTCGTCGAGGGCGGCGCGCATCTCCTCGCGCACCTGTTCGGGCGAGGCCGCGACTTCCCCCTCGTCGACGATGTAGAGCGCGTGCACCTCGGCGTCGAAGCGGTCGGCGACGTCGAGGGCGACGCTGACGGCGCGGCGGACGCTCTCGGAGCCGTCGGTGGCGATGACGATAGTGTCGAACTCCGGCATACACCGGCCTTCGTCCGGTCGGGGTATAAGCGCATGGGGAGCGTTTTTGCCCGTGGCCCGCGCACGCCCCGACATGACCGATCCGCTCTCGCCCTCGCTCGTCCTCGTCCCGGTCGACGGGAGCGAGGAGTCGCTCACGGCCGTCGAGTACGCCCTTACCATTGCCGACGAGTACGACGCGGCGGTGCACGCGCTCTACGTCGTCGACGAGGGCCTCGCCCGCGCGATGGACTCCGGCGCCGTCGACGACGCGTCGGTCGCCGCCGACAGCGAGGCGTTCATGCAGGCCGTCACGAACCTCGTCGACGACGCGGGCGTCTCGCTCTCGACGTCGATGGCCCACGGCTTCTCGACCCGACAACTGTCGCGCCATCCGGGGAGCGTCGTCCTCGACACCGCGGAGGAACTCGGCGCCGACTTCATCGTCGTCCCGCGCGAACCCGTCTCCGGCGACCCCGACGAAGTGCTCGCCAAAGCCGCCGAGTACGTCCTCCTCTACGCCAGCCAGCCCGTCCTCTCGGTCTGATCGCTCGCAGCGTTCGACCCGTTTCAACCGCGACTCTTACTCCGCCAGCCTGATCGCCATCTCGTGTTCGAAGCTCTCGGTGTCGCTGGGGACGAACCCTACCTTCTCGTAGAGGGCGATGGCCGGTTCGTTCCAGCGCTCGACCGAGAGCCACACCCGTTCGAATCCGGCGGCCTGCCCCGCGCCGAGCAGCGTTTCGAGGAGGTGCGTGCCGATGCCCGCACCCTGGTAGTCCTGCAGGACGAAGATGGCGAGTTCGGCCGTCGCCTCGCCGTCGGGAACGAGCGTGGCGTGGCCGACGACGGCGTCGTCGTGGGTCGCGACGACGTTCACCGTCTCGGAGCCAGTGATGGTGTCCAGCCAGTCGGCGATGCGCTCGTCGCCCGTCGGTGGGATGCCCTGTGCCCGGTCGGCGGGGTCGAACGCCGCGTACATGGCTTCGAGGGCGTCACGATCCAGCGTCTCGTCGTACCGTCGCACCGTGATCGGACGATCGTTTCGGTCCTCGACCGTCGTCGGCGGTTCGGGGAACGGCCCCGCAGGGTCGTCGGGGTAGGCTCCGTCGTCGGTCATCGGACGAGCGTCACCGAGACGTGGGAGTTCAACAGGACGAACTCCGCGATACTGCCCAGTTTGATCTTGCCCATCGGACTCGTCTCCCCGCCGCCGAGGACGATTCGGTCGTACCCCTCGCGTTCGGCCAGATCGACCAGCCGACTCCCGGGATCACCGTCCAGATGTTGGACCGCCGCCTCGACGCCCACCTCGTCGAGGACCGCCTGCACTCGGGTTTCGATCTCCGCCGGATCCACCTCGGTCGCCGGATTTTGGAGAATCGCGACCGTCAGGTCGTCGTCCGTCTCGGCGGCGCGCTCGACCGAACGCTCCAGTGCACGTATCGAGTCGTCGCTCCCGCCGATGCCCAGCAGCAGTTTCATGCTCGGTGCGTCGGCGGCGTGAGTCAAAAAGGTACTCGCCCGTCCGTCGGATACGGACCGAAGTCGTTTCCGCCCGCGTGCGGTCGGGACGGCCGGGACACAGTTCCACCGATCCGTACGACGCCCGGCGGACACCGACGGAACCCTTTTGCACGCCCGCGCGGAATTCCGGCGTATGAGCGACGACTCGCCGGCGGACGGCACCGCGGACGACGCCGGTACGGCCGCCCCGTCCGCCACGTCGTCGGCGCACGACTCCGACTCCGAATCGTCGACGGCGACCCCCGCGGCCGACGACGTCCCGCCGGACGTGCGCAAGTACGAACGGTTCAAGAAGATGGACGGCGCCCAGTACGACCGCGTCAACGACTTCCTCCGCGACCGGACGTACATCACCGCCCGCGAGTGGGCCATCGCCCGCCTCTGTGTCGACTTCCGCACTGAGACCGGCGTCGAGATGACGAAAATCGGCGAGAACCTGCCCGAACTCGTCCCCTTCATGACCGACCCCTACTCGCCACAGGCGGTCAATCAGGCGCGCTCGGCGTTCGAGGACAAGGTACGGAAAGCGGGTGCGACCTTCCTCTACGGCGCCATGTCCGGCTTCTTCACTGCCGAGGAACTCGACGAAATGATGTACGAGGTGACCGAAATCGCGAAGTTCCTGCTGGAGGTGGAGGGCGTCGACCTCTCGGTCGCCGAGGAACTCGATGCCGAGGACCGCATCTCGGAGGTCATGCGCGAGGTCCGCGAGTCGAGCGAGTCGCTCCGGGACGACCTGGATTAACGCACGTTCTCGCCGTCCGCCGACCCGAAGGTGTCCATCGCCCCGTCGTAGACGCGTTCGCCCCGAACGATCGTCCATACCGGAAAGACGCCGGACCGCCCCTCGAACGGCGTCCACCCGCACTTCGAGTGGAGCCGCCCGTCGTCGATCTTCCGGGGGCGATCGAGGTCGTACAGCGCCAGATCGGCGTCCATCCCCGCCTCGATCCGGCCCTTTCGCTGCAGGTCGAACGTCGCCGCCGGGGTCGCCGCCGTCAGGTCGCGCACGCGCTCGACGGTGAGCGGCCCGTCGAGCGTCTCGGCTAGGAGGAGCGGCACCATCGTCTCCACACCGGGGACGCCGCTCGGCGCCGCCAGCAGCGGCGCCTCCTTCTCCGCGCGTGTGTGTGGAGCGTGGTCCGTGGCGATCACGTCCACCCGGCCGTCGACGACGCGGTCGTAGAGCGCCGCGCGTCGCTCATCGCTCCGGAGCGGCGGGTTCATCCGGCCGAACGTGCCCAGGTCGTCGAGGTCATCCCGCGAGAGCAGGCAGTGGTGTGGCGTCACCTCGCAGGTCACCGACTCGGGCGCATCGGCGACGACGTCGACCGCCTCGGGCGTGCTGGTGTGGGCGACGTGGAGGTGCGCGCCCGCGTCGGCACCGATCTCGACGGCGCGTTCGACGGCCGCGATTTCGGCCTCGGCGGTGCGGTAGGCGCTCCACGCGTCGGCGTTCGCGTCCCGCCCCGTGCCCCCTCCCGCGGCGTCGCGGGCGTCCGCGTCGAACAGGGTGGCGTCCTCGGCGTGGACCGTGACGGGGACGCCGGCCTCGGCGGCCCGGTGGACCGCGTCCTCGAACAGATCGCCGTCGATCCCCATCTCCCCCGTGGAGTCGGCGAGAAACACCTCGCCGAGCGCGACGAGGGGGCGGTCGAACAGCGTCTCGGGGTCCCAGTCGGCCGTGACGCCGCCGTTGATGCCGTAGTCGACCAGCGAGTGCCGGGCGCAGAGTTCCTTCTGGTCGTAGGCCGCGCCGGTCGTCGTCGGGGGGGCGGTGTTGGGCTGGTCCACGACCGTCGTGACGCCGCCCGCGGCGGCGCTCCGTGATCCGGTCCGCCACGTCTCCTTGTGCGGGTCGCCGGGCTCCCGGAAGTGGACGTGAGCGTCGATGGCCCCGGGCAACAGCAGCCGTTCGTGGGCGTCGACCACCGTCCCCGCCGCGTCGAGGTCGGTCCCGACGGCGTCGATGCGCTCCCCCTCGATGCGAACGTCGCGCACGCGACCGTCGGCGAGCGTCGCGTTCCTGACGAGCATACCCCTTCGTTCGCCCGTACCGTGGTAAGTGTGGTCGTTCGCGTCGGGGCCGACGGTCAGCCCTCCACGACCGTCGTCGTCGCCGCCCCGACCAGCGCGCGCTCCACCGCCTCGACGACGCGGTCCGGATCACTCGGTCCGCCCGCCGCCGCGACGCTGCCGACGCTCGCAGGGTCGAACGGCTGGTCGAGGGCGTCGTACACCGCGTCGAGGACCGACGCGATCGCGTCGCGGTCCGTGACGACGACACAGCCAGCGACGAGGGCGGCGTCGGTCCGGACCCGCTGGGCGATGCCGACCAGCTTCCCCTCCCGCTGGAGCGAGTGGCTCCCCGGACAGAACGCGTCGGCGGGTTCGCCGGGGACGGCGTCGACGCCGAGGGTCGCGAGGGCTCGTTGGAGGCGTTCGCTCGCCGTCGCGTAGCGGGTGTCGATCCCCGTCCGCGGTCGGTCGATCGGGACGGCGTGGGCGAACGCGACCGTCGACCCCGTGTAGGCGACCGCCCGGCCACCCACCCGGCGCTCGACCGGTTCGAAGCCGTGGTCACGGGCGGCGGCGACGGCGCGGTCGTAGCCGGACGCTGCCGCGTCGCGCCGCCCGAAGGCCACCTGGCGGTGCGGCGTCCACACCCGAACCGCGGGCTCGCCCGCCTCGCCGACCCGGTCGAGCATCGCGCCGGTCCGCTTCCGGTCGGCCGCGGCCGTCGCCGCTCGGCCCCTGAGGACGCGCATACCCGACGGAGGTGCTCGGTCCACCTATACCCACGGCTCGCGGGCCGCATCTTCGACTCGTATTTAAGCTCCGGTGGTTCTTCCCACCAGGGGGTAAGTTAACTCATAAGCCGCTCGGCCGTCGGCGTCGAACGGATGACAGTCACCGAACTGAGCCGCAACGAGATCGACGAGATCCTCCGCAACGTGGGTGCGGGCGTCCTCTCGCTGGCCGACGCTCGGGACACCTACGCCGTTCCGGAGTCGTTCGGCTACGACGGCGAGCATCTCTACTTTCAGCCCGTCTACGACGACGACAGCGACAAGATGGCGTTCATCGAGGCGACCGATCTCGCGACGTTCACCGTCTTCACCGAGCGCCCCGCCGAGAGCGTGATCGCCCGCGGTCGTCTCGCTCCCGTCCCCGACGACAAGTCGATCCTCGCCCAGCGAGCCCTCGCCGCCAACGCGACGATCCCGGCGCTCAACGTCAGTCCCGACACGTCGATCGAGGAACTCGACTGTACGCTCTACCGATTGACACCAGCGGAGCTGTCGGGGCGGCGGTTCGGTCCCCCGGACGGCCTGCGCGATTGATCCTGACCGTCGAACGGCGTGTCTACTCCCGCCGGCTGAGCCGACAGTATAAGCCGCCGCCCGCCAACTCCCGGTATGGTTACGGTTCCGGCGTCGGCGCTCGCACACTTCCGACGGTTCTCGCTCTACAACTCCCCGTACGCCGCCCACGACCACGGCTGCGCGATCGACTGCTACCCCGAGGGCGACCGCGCGCCGTCGCCGGTCGCGGGCGCGGTGCTCGATACGCGGACCGTCGGTGCCCCCTCCCGGCCCTACGCGGTCGACGAGGACCACCTGATCCTGATCGACACCGGCGAGCACGTCGCCCGAGTCCTCCACGTCGACCCCGCCGTCGACCCCGGTGATCGGCTCGCCGTCGGCGACTCGCTCGGCGAGTTGGTTCGCTCGGGATTTTTCGCCCCGTGGGTCGACAACCACGTCCACCTCGGCTTCCGCGATCCGGACGCCGATCCGTATCGGGCCGCGGGATCGCTCCCCGTCGAGGTGGGCGTCGACGTTCGACCCCTCGACTGGGACGGCACCGGTCGCGTCCGGACGGCCGGCGAGACGTACGTCGTCCTCGACGAACCACGCCACCCGAACCCGGGGACGTGGGCGGGGCTGGCGGGCCGCCCCGGCGTCGTCCTCGACGGCGGCTGTCCCCACTACGACGGTGGGGGCGCCCTACCGCGTGCCGACGGCCCCGTCTCGGTCGCTGGCGCACGCGTCGGCGTCGCGACGGGACGGGACGTGACGTGGGACGGCGTCTCGCTACGCGCGAACGGCCGCCCCATCGACGGGCTGTCCCTGTTCGTCGCCCGCGACGCCCCGTTCGGGGTGAAACTCGTCCGCCCCGGTCACGATTTCGACGTCGGCGACCGAATCGCGGTCTCCGTCGAGCGGGCGTGATAGTGGTGGTCGTGCACGCCGACGGGAGACTTTTGACGCCCCTGCTCCAACGAGCCGTACGATGAGCGACGACCCCGACGTGTCCGACCGCCCCGCCGACCGGGAATCGCCGGTCGGCGAACCCGTCGTCCGCGCCGACCCCGCGGTGACGGGTGAGCGGGCGACCGACGCCGTCGGGTTCGACCCGGACGACCCGGAGAGCGTCCAGCGCGCCGCCGACACCGTGCGCTCCTTCGCGGAGAACACCGTCGGCTCCGAGGACCACGTCTACATGCTCCGTGGGGCGGCGGCGTGTGCCGCGCTGGTTCGGGGCGTCGGCTCGTACAAGGCGGCCGCCGAACGCGCCGGCGGCGACGTGTCGGTCGCCTTCATCCGGAAATGGGCGCGGGTCCACGACCTCCCGCAGGCCATCCGCCGGCACGTCGCCCGCGGCACCATCGCCCCCACCGCCGCGAAACACATCGCGCGCGTGGCCGGCGACGACCGCTACGCGCTGGCGTGGGCGACGCTGGAACACGACCTCACCGTCCGCGAGATTCGCCGCCTCGCCAGCGAAGTCGGCGACGGCTCGTCAGTCGAGGGCGCTCTGGCCGACCGAGACCTCACGCTCGGCCGCATGGACGTGGCCTTGCCTCCCGATCAGTACATCGAACTCCGGCGTCGGGCGTCGGTCGAGAACCGCGACCCGGACGGGCTGGTGGCGGACGCGCTGGGCGAGTTTTTGGAGTTGTAGTTGAGTACGAACCGCATCGAGAATTCACGCTACACTACCACTTTTTGTTGATGGATCAACTACTGATCGCTGTGAGTGAAACGGAGCATCCGAAACTGAGAGGACAACGGAGTGAAGCGGCCGTGCTTCACGCGTTCGTGAGCCGCAAAATCCCCGTGCTTCAGCCGTTTGGTGACAACGAGCGGAGTCTTCGTATCGAAGATCCAGAAAAAGCGTCGCCAAATGTCAACTGGGCGGCTGATTTTGGGGTCGATTCTTGGATATCGTCACGCGAGTGAATTCCGCACCGTAAGTGTTTACATCCCCGCCGACATCCCTCCATTAGGGCCGGTAGCTCAGTCAGGCAGAGCGTCTGGCTTTTAACGTGACCTCTCAACGGGAGGTTGCGGAAGTGACCAGACGGTCGGGGGTTCAACTCCCTCCCGGCCCGTACAACGAGACGTTGAGCGGAGCGAACCGTCGAGTGAACCGGCAGGAAGGAGTTGAATCCGGGGAGTCGCAACCGCGAGCGACAGCGAGCGGTCCGTCTCCACTCGGTTCAACTCCCTCCCGGCCCGTTTTCCTGTGAACGTCACTGAGCAGTGAAACTGCCAGCGGAAGTCGAACCAGGGAGGTCGCGCGCAGCGAAGCGAGCACGTCCGACCGTGGTTCAACTCCCTCCCGGCCCGTGCACTGAACCGCCGAGCGACAGTGAGCGGTTTCGACTTTCGTCGGGACCGCCCCGACTCATGCGGATTATTGTATCTGGTAACGACTTACAATAAAACGTATCACGCCGCCGTGTAGTCTCCGCTCGACGTTCGTTCGACGGCGGCCGCCTGGAGGTACGCGTCCACCATCGACTCGCTTTCCATACACCCGGCGTCGGACGCCCCGTAACTCTCGCCGGCGACGGACTGACACACGCGGTCACGCTCCGGGACGACGACGATTCCGAGGACGCCGGACGGCGTCTCGGTGACCGCTTCCGGCGGGATACTGATCGTGTGCAGTTCGTCGCCGGCCCCCGTCCGGTGTTCGTATATCTCGACTCCGCTCGGCGTCGCGGCCGACTCCGTCGCCGCAGTCGATCGGTTCTCGGCCAGTACTGCGCCCGACACTCCGGTCGTCACGGCCAGCGAGCCCACGACGACGATGACGAACACCATTCGCTTCACTGATTTTCTTCCCATATTTGAACCAAATAGCTTCAGAAGTAAAGAAGTTAACGTAAATATGCGTATTAGTACTACTGTAGGCGTGTAAATCCTATTATTAGTAAACAAATAAAAGATAATAGCATTCGCGAGTCGTGCAACGAGTGCGGTGTCGTGGCTCCACTGCGGATCGGGCGGTGGGGCCGTCGATCCACAGCGGCCCGTCTCGATGCGCGCGTGACTACCCGCGAAGGAGCCGAAGCCGAACGCTGTTTCCACCGAGGTCGCTCGTCGAGAACGACACCTCGCCGCCGTACCGTTCGACCGTCCACTTGACGAGCCAGAGACCGAGTCCGCTCCCGTGCCGAGTCGGCTCGATTTCGGCGTCGCCGCGGATCACCTTCCGCTCGTCGGCCGGGATCCTGGGTCCGTCGTCGTCGACGTGGATGTCGACCCAGCGGTTCGCGTTCGTCGTCGTCACGCGCAGGTGGACCCGCGGCGTCTCGGCCGGGTTGTGTTCGACGGCGTTCGTGACGAGGCTCTCGATGGCGGCGGCGAGGCGACTACCGGCGCTCACGTCCCTCGACTCGGGAAGCGTCGTTCGAATCGTGGCCGCCGGATACTGCTGGCGACATTCGGCGACGACGCCCTGAATCAGCGAGACGCAGTCGACGACCGTGTCGGCCGTCTCCGACGTTATGACCGACTCGATGTCGATCGCCTCCTGTGTCAACGTCTCCAGGTCGCGGGCCGCCTTCTCGATTCGCGCTGCCGTCTCGATTCGTTCGTCGGTCTGTTCGTCGACCGCGGCGAGCAGACGAGCCGTGTTGCCCGAGATGACGTTGGCGGCGTTCCGGAGGTTGTGCCGGAGAACCCGGTTTATCACCCGTAACTGGCGCTTCTGCCGGGTGATGTCCGTCAAATCGGTGTAGATGGCGACGCCGTCGATCGCTATCCCGTCGTCGTACGGGACGCCACGGTACAGAAACGTTCGGAGGCCGTCGGCGGTTTCGCGTTTCACCTGTCGGTAGTTGACCGTCCCCGACCTCGTCTGCTCGTCGAGTTCTCGGGCCTCCTCGACGTTCCAGTCGGGGACGATCCGCTCGTTGAGCGACTCGCCGCGAAGGTCCTCAGCCGCGTACCCGAACGTGTCCACGAACGCGTCGTTGACGCTCCGGACGATCGGTTCGCCGTCGGCGAACGTGAACTCGACGATGGCGTCTTGGACGTGCGTTACGAGTCGGTGATAGCGTTTCTCGGCTGCACGGTCGGCGTCGAACGCGCTATCGCTCATTCGTGATCATGCCGTCCGTGGCGGGGGCCGCCGGATCGAGACGCGTCGACGGAGATCCGGACACTCCGGGGGATTTGACGACGGTCAGACGCCGATCACGGTGGTCGGCGTCGACGCGGATCACCTGATCCGCGGCCCCGGCGTAGAACGCGCTGAACGAGTCCCCGACCGTCCCCTCGTCGACGACGTTCAACACCGTGTCCGTCTCGGTGAAGACGCTCTCGTCGTTCTCGTAGCGAGCCGCGCGCGCTTGCTCCTCGCCGAGGACGGCGATTTCGCCGGCGACGTTGCCGACGACGAGCAGCGGGGCGTCGCGTCGGCGGTCGGTCACCTCGTTGATCTCCCCGAGCGACCGCTCCGTCAGGTCGAAGACGTTCGTCCCGCCCTCCCACTCGTCGAAGGCGTCGAGGACGAACAGGCGGTCGTCGCGCACCGCGCTCGCGAACGAATCGTCGGTGTCGTCGAACGCCGCTTCGAGCGTCGCCCGGGTGAGCCCCCGCGTCGGCGTGAGCGAGACCGCCCGTCCGTCTGCCAGCGCCGCGGCGACCGTCCGCGCGACGAGGTCGTCGACGGCGACGCCGTCGAACTGGATCACGGACTGGCCCCCTTCGATCAGGCCACCACATCGGTCGTCGACGGCGGCGATCCCCGTCGGTAGCGTCGGCGCGTCGGCGCGGGTCGTCTGCACCGTCGAGAGCGCGTCCTCGACCTCCCGGAGCATCGCCGTCTGCTCCGCGCGGGCGTCCCTGATCTCGACGATACTGTCCTCGATTTCGTTCGCACGCTCGCTGACGTGTTCTGATCTGGCGGCGATCGCTTCGCTCGATTCGGCGAGGTCGTCCGTCGCCGCGGACACCTGCTGGACGTCCGCGGTGGTCCGCTCGACCGCCTCGGCGACGGCGTCGAACTCGTCCATCGCGTCGGCGATGTTGTCGGCGCCGACGTCGATCTGTTCGGTCGTCGTCTCGAGCTGGTCGACCGTCCGGTCGGCTGCCGCCCGCACCTGTTCGAGCGCCGCTTCGATCGTGTCGGCCTGCTCCTGTGACTCGGACGCCAGCGTCTTGATCTCGTCGGCGACGACGGCGAACCCGTCGGTGTCGCCGTCGCTCGCGTGTGCGGCTTCGATCGAGGCGTTCAGTGCGAGCAGGTTCGTCTGTCGCGCGATGTCGTCGATGCCGGCCAGCGCCGTTTCGATCGTCTCGATTCGGTCGTTGAGTCGACCGACTTCGGCCGCCAGCTCTTCGCTCGTCTCCCGAACCGTCTCGATGACGTCCATCGCCTCGACGGCCGCCGCTCGGCCGTCCTCGCTCCGATCGGCCGCCGCCTCGCTCTGCTCGGCCACCTGCTCGGCGCTGGCGGCGACTTCCTCGATGGTCGCGCTCAGGTCCGACACCTCCGTGACGACCCGTTCCATCTCGCCGACCTGCTCGCCGGCGCGTTCGTCGATGACGGCCAGTTGGTCGTCGACCGTCTCGGACGCCGTTCGGACGCTCTTGACGGCGCCCGTCGCGTTCGCCACCGCCCGGCCGTCGACGGACGGGTCGGTCTCGTCCGGCGGACTGTCAGCCATCTCGCCCCGCCCTCTCCGAGACGGCAACACCGAGCAATACGTTATTTCTGACGAACTTGCTGACCATGTGTCTACTGTTCAGTAGAAAAAGAGGGTGTATATCACTTTCCAGCCCAGCAAGTATTGCAATGCTCCACCATCCCCTGTGCCGCCGGTGTCGTGCTCCTCACCCGATCACGACCAGTCGCGCCTCGGTGTGTCGCTCGCCGTCGACCACCACGCTCACCGCGTGGCGGCCGCCGTCGGGATTTTGTGTCACGCTGTACTCCAGAAACAGCGCGCCGTCGGTCGGTCGATCGGCAAATGTCACGGCGAAGGTGCCGTCGTCAGCGACGCGCGCGTCGTCGACTGCGATCGGTCGGTCGTCGTCGGTGCGAACGCGGACCCCGTGTTCGGGCACGACGGTCGCATCCAGCGGTTGGTAGTCGATCTCGACGGATGCCATCGGTCCGTCGACTTCGAGGACGAGGGTGTGTACGACGCCGTCCACCGCCCCCGGCGTCGCCGGTGCCGCGAGGAGCGTCGCTCGCAGCTCGGATCGTGGGGTGTCCGGCACCGATCCGACCGGCGTCCAGCACGCCACGTCGACGGTGTCCGGCCGCGCGAGTGGGTCGCTCGGTGCTGTGTTGCCACTGCCCGTCGGCGACGGCTGCGACGCCTCGCCGTCGCCGATCGCGCGGTCCCGAAGCCGTGGCGGAGGTGGGTTCACCAAGCGTTCGAGCGCCGTCCGGGGGGATCGCCGCCGTCGGTTTCGAGGTGACACGGTCGGCGTCTAGCGGTCATCCCCCGTCAGTAACCACAGCGTGTGACGCGCTAATCGGCGATTAATCCAGCCGTTCGCCCTGGTAACTTCCGTCGTACGTGTCGTCGTGGTTCGCCTCCGCAAACACCAGTTGCGCGATGCGAGCACCGGGTTCGATCTCCACGTCTCGGTGGACGACCAGCAGTCCCTCACCCCGGCCCTCGTAGCCGGCGTCCCAGACGGCAGTGTGGAGCATACAGCCGTTGCGCATGAGCGACGAACGGGGGTAGACGAAGCCGACGTGCCCGTCGGGAATCCGGACCGTCTCGCCGTAGCGGGCGATGTAGCCGCCGGTGGGGAGCACGTACGCGTCGCCGTCGGGGTCGATCGGTTCGCGGTCGGCGACGTGTTTTCCGTCGCGGCCGATCCGGCCGCGTTCGCTCGGTTCGAGGATGGCGTCGACGGTCAGGTCGACGCCGTTGGGCTGGACCTGTTCGGGGGTGACGGGATCGAGGTGGTCGGCGACGAAGGACCCGGCGCGGAACATATCCGGGCGTCGCCGAGGGCGGACAAAACCGTGGCGGTCGTTCGGCGCGTGTCGAAGCCGGATACGTTCGTAGTAAAAACCGCCGCGGGAGGAGTTAACGACCCTCAACGCGGGATTTATATCCGTCGGCGAGCGATGGCCGGACGTTATGGGACAGACGCTCACGGAGAAGATCCTCGACGACCACCTCGTCGAGGGTGACCTCGAACCCGGCGAGGAGATCGGGATCGAGATCGATCAGGTGCTCACACAGGACACGACCGGCACGATGGTCTGGCTGCAGTTCGAGGCGCTCGAACTCGACGAGGTCCAGACGGAACTCGCCGCGCAGTACTGTGACCACCAGACGTATCAGTTCGACTTTAAAAACACCGACGACCACCGGTTCCTGCGCTCGGCCGCCGGGACGTACGGCGCGTACTTCTCCCGCCCGGGCAACGGCATCTGTCACAACGTCCACAAGGAGAACTTCGCGGCGCCCGGGAAGACGATGCTCGGGTCGGACTCTCACACGCCGACGCCCGGCGGCCTCGGCGAACTCGCCATCGGCGCCGGCGGCCTCGACGTGGCCGTCGCCATGGGTGGCGGGCCGTACTTCGTCGAGATGCCCGAAGTCGTGAACGTCCGCCTCGAGGGCGAACTCCCCGACTGGGCCTCCGCGAAGGACCTCATCCTCGAGATGCTCCGTCGGCTGTCGGTCAAGGGCGGCGTCGGCAAGGTGTTCGAGTACACCGGTCCCGGCGTCGAGAGCCTCTCGGTGCCGGAGCGAACGACGGTCACGAACATGGGGACGGAACTCGGCGCGACCACCTCCATCTTCCCGACCGACGACCGCACGAAGGAGTACCTCGACCGGCAGGGGCGCGGCGACGAGTACGTCGAACTCTCGCCCGACGAGGACGCCGAGTACGCCGACGAGATCGTCGTCGATCTCTCCGACCTCGAACCCCTCATCTCCTGTCCGTCGATGCCGGACAACGTCGTGCCGGTCCGTGAAGTCGCCGGCACCGACGTGGAACAGGTCATCGTCGGCTCCTGTACCAACGGCGGCTACGAGGACATCCTTCCCGCCGCGAAGATGGTCGAGGGCCGCGAGATCCAGAAGGATCTCGAGATGATCGTCGCGCCCGGCTCGAAGCAGGCCGGCGAACTTCTCGCGCGCGAGGGCTGGACGGCCGAGATGATGGCCGCCGGCGTCAACGTCTCCGAGGCGACGTGTGGGCCGTGTATCGGCATCGGTCACGTCCCCGCCTCCGACTCCGTCTCGCTGCGCACCTTCAACCGGAACTTCGAGGGTCGCTCGGGCATCGAGAACGACTCGGTCTACCTCTGTTCGCCGCAGGTGGCCGCCGCCGCCGCCCTCAAAGGCGAAATCGTCGATCCGCGCGACCTGGCCGAGGAACTCGGCGACCTGGAGTCGCCGGGCGTCGAACTCCCCGACCAGTACGACGGGTCGAAAGCCGACATCATCGAGCCGGACGAGGCCGTCGACGACGAACTCATCAAGGGCCCGAACATCGGCGACGTGCCGCTGAAGGACCCCCTCGGTGCCGACATCCACGGCGAGACCCTCCTGAAGATGGAGGACAACATCACGACCGACCACATCATCCCCGCCACGTCGGACATCCTCAAATTCCGGTCGAACATCGACAAGCTCTCCGAGTTCACGCTCTCCCGCGTCGACGAGTCGTTCGCGGAGCGCGCCAGAGCGAGCGACCACGGCATCCTCGTCGCGGGCGAGAACTACGGTCAGGGCTCCTCGCGCGAACACGCCGCGATGTGTCCGATGTATCTCGGCGTCGAGGCGGTCCTCGCGCAGTCCTTCGCCCGCATCCACAAGGCGAACCTCTACAACTTCGGCCTCCTGCCGCTGACCATCGATCAGGAGACCTACGACCGCATCGAACAGGGTGACGACATCGAGGTCGTCGACGATGTCGCCGAGGCCGTCCAGAACGGCCAGGAGACGTTCACCATCCGCGTCAACGACGACTGGGAGGCGACCGCCGAGTTCGACGCCTCCGAGCGCGAACGCGAAATCCTCGCGGCCGGCGGCAAACTCACCCTCACGAAACAGCAGTACGAAAAGGACGGTAGCGGCGCGACGCCCGCGGACGACTGACGTTCCGCCCGAGCCCTTTTCCTCCCGCCGCGCGTAGCCGACCCGTGGCCGTTCCCCCGACCGCTGCCGACGTGACCATCCGCGACGCCGAGGAGCCGGATCTGGGGTCGGTGGTGCGGATCGAGCGCAACACCTTCGACCAGCCGTGGCCCTACACCGCGTTCGAGCGGTTCGTCGGCGAACCCGGATTTCTGGTCGCGACGTGCGACGGCGCGGTGATCGGCTACGTCGTCGGCGACGTGACTCCCAACTTCGGAAACGACATCGGCCACGTGAAGGACCTCGCGGTCGCCGAGTCGGCCCGGCGGCGCGGCATCGGCCGCTCGCTCCTCCGCCGGTCGCTCGTCACCCTCGCCGTCGGCGGCGCGGACGTGGTGAAACTGGAGGTGCGCGAGGGCAACGACGTCGCCCGGACGCTGTACCGCGACACCGGCTTCGACGTCGCCCGACGCGTCCCCCGCTACTACCGCGACGGCGAGGACGCCCTCGTGATGGTGCTGGACGTGGCGGCGTGGCAGGACGAACGCGAACCCCGATACTGATACCGCTCACGCCCCACACGCCACCATGGGATACGCCTGTCCGGTGTGCGAGACGCCCCAGCGCGACGGCGAACACCTCGCCAACCACCTCGCCTTCACCGCCATGCTCCACGGCGACGCCCACGAGACGTGGCTGGACGAGCACGCGCCCGACTGGAGTGCGGCCGGCGCCGCGGAACTGGCGCCCGTCGTCGTCGAGTACGCCGACGAGGTGGCGTACGACGAGGTGTTCGAGGATACGGTCCCCGAGGCTCACGACCACGGCCACGATCACCCGCCGACCACGTCGGCGTTCGACGCGGGCACCCTCGACGGCGACGCCCAACGCGCTCTCGACGAGGCTCGCGAGATGACGCGCGCGATGCTGGATGCGGACGCGGACGACGACGCGGACGACGACGATAACAAGTCGTAAGCCGCCGCCGCCGGGAGGAATCGTATGGACGGGGACGTGGCAACCGAAGGCGTGTTCGAACCGGCAACGCTCGCGGACGCCCGCGACGCCTACGAGTCGGTCGGGCCGGCGGCCCAAACCGTCGTCCGCGAGACGGCGTCGGCCATGGCGTTCGACCGTGCGGAGTACCGTGACCGTGTGACGAGTGACGTGGTGGAGACGGCACGCGACGCGCTCTTTGCCTCCCTGCTCGTCGTTCACGTCGGCGACCGGACGGCGTTCGAGTCGTGGCGCGCCGACACCGACGCCGACGTGACGACGTTCGGGAGCGAGGACGTTGATAACGTCGTCTGGCACGTCGCCCCCGGCGACGAGGCGGTCGCTGCAACGTTTCAGGACGAGCGCGACGCGGCGGTCGCCACTCTCCGCAGGCAGGCGTTCGGGCGGCTGTATCGGGACCGACTGTAGGGGCGAAAGGCGTTTCCCCCCACCGCACCAACCGCCGCCGTGCGACCGATCACCCGCCGTGCACTCATCGGGTTCGCTCTCGTCTGTCTCGCCCTCCTCGCTCTGGGCGCCCTGCCCTCCTATCTGGGCGCCGGTGAGCCGTACTACCTGACGGCGACGCCGACCGACGCCGACGGTCCGGCCGTGAACGTCACCGGTCTCTCGGAGCGCCGCTACCCGCATCTCACCGGCGCGATCGATTCGGGGCGTTCCGACCCGTACCGACGGGGACCGCTCGGCCTGAAGGAGTCGTTCACCCACTCACCGTTCGACGAGCGGGATGGGCTGGTCGCCCGGAACCCCGACGCCCGACGCGATGGAGGCGTTCTCGTGACCGACGGCGGCGAGCGGTATCTGGTGGCGGTGACGCGGAGATGAGCGAGCACGACTGGCCCGTCCTCGAATCGGTCACGGAGTACGAAACCGGCTGGTACACCGGCGGCTACGACCTGGTCGAACAGCCCGACGGCTCGACCAAACGCTACTACTGGGCGGCGCTTCCGCCCGCAGTGGTGGTGGTGGCCGTCGCCGACGGGCAGCTGCTCCTCGTCGAGCAGTTCCGGCCGGCCATCCGGGAGACGCAGCTCGAACTCCCGGCGGGCATCGTCGAGGACGGCGAGTCGTTCACGACGGCGGCGGCGCGAGAACTCCGCGAGGAGACGGGCTTCGCCCCCGACTCGACCGCGCTGCTGGCGGAGTTCTGGACGGCGACCGGCGTCCTGCGCCACCGCCGCGGCATCGTCTACGCGGACGGGTTGACGCCCGCCGAACGCGACCTCGACGCGAACGAGTTCCTCACGCTGCGAACCGTCCCCGTCGAGGACGCCCTCGACGTGGCCCGCCGCCAGCCGACCAACGACGCGACCATCGAGGGCGTCCTGCTCGCGCGCGAGGAAGGCCTGCTGTGACCGATCGGTTGCACTACTGACGACTTTTGTACTCGCGGGCCCCATCGTGTGTCATGTCCTCCGACCCGGACCCCCGTGACCGCTCTCGCCGGCTGGCGTCGACCGCTCGTGAGACCGGTGGCTCGCTCTACGACCACACCCAGCAGACCCTCCTGACGGGCGTCGCGATCACCATCCCGCTGATCGTGACGCTGTACGTTCTCACCGTCTCCCTCGATTTCATCTCCGGCGCGCTCGACCCCTTCATCGCCCTCCTGCGGTGGTTCGGAATCATCGAGGAGTTCGAACGCGTCCGGTTCATCAGCCTCCTGATCGACGTGGGGATCTACCCCTACGTCGTCGACTTCTTCACCGAACTCGTCGCGCTGATCGTCCTCTTCCTGATCGTCGCGGCGGCCGGAACGCTCGGCCGCAACCGCTACGGCGAGCGGATCATCGACTACTTCGACCTCGCGATCACGTCGATTCCGGGCGTCGGCACGGTGTACAAGAGCTTTCGCCGGATGGGCGACGTGATGCTCGACGAGGGCGGCGAGAACTTCCAGGAGATCAAACTCGTCCAGTGTTTCGAGGAGGATATGTACGTCCTGGGGTTCGTGACCAGCGACTCGCCGGCGACGATCGAGGAGTCGACGGGGCACGAGGACATGGTGTCGATGTTCCTTCCCCTCGCGCCGAACCCCGTCACTGGGGGTCTCCTCACGTACGTCCCGGAGAGTCAGGTCTACGACGTCGACATGACCGTCGAGGAAGGGGTGCGGAGCATTCTCACCAGCGGCGTCGCCACCGGCGAGGGCGCCGCGGCGCCGGCACAACTCACGATGGACGACATCAAGCGCGTCACCGACCTCGAGTGGCGGGACCGATCGGACGACCAGTAACCGGCAACCGGAGACGGAGGCCGACAGTATAAGTTCGCCCGGAACACACGGGGTGGTAGATGGTCCCCGATTGCACGCTTCCCTCACGAACCCGACCAGTCCTCTCCAGCGTTCCCGTCGACCGGTGGTCGCATGTCTGACCGGACACGCCTCGTCGTCCTCCTGGTAATCGCGCTGACCGTCGGCACGGTCGCCGTCGGCGGCAGCGGCGTGACGACCGCACAGAGCAGTCAGGTCGTCGTCCAGTCGGCGACGGTCGACCCGGAGACGCCCCGCATCGGCGAGGACGTGACGGTCAGAGCGACGATCCGGAACTTCGAGAGCAGCACCGTGGCCGCGGAGATCAACGCGGTCACGCTCCGCTCGAAAAACGGCATCATCACGTCGGTCGACGACCCCGGCACGATCGGCCCGGGCGGGACGGTCGAACTGCCGCTGACGACGTCGTTCCAGACGGCCGGCCAGAAACGACTCACCGTCTGGGTGTACGGGCAGAGCAGCAATGGCGGCGTGTTCAACGTCAAATACCCCGTGACAGTGACCGTCGAGGATCGCAGTCCCGACGTGCAGCTGTCGCTCTCCTCGCCGAACGAGCGGTCGACGGAGACACAGGTCAACGTCACGATGGCCAACGGCGCCGACACCAACATCTCCAACCTGGAACTGTCGCTCTCGGGGCCGAACGCCACCGTCGAGGACGCCCGGCGCGTGAACGCGTCGCTCGGGCGCGGACGCGAACGCGTCGTCCCGTACGACGTGACGTTCGCGTCGGCCGGTACGCAGCCGCTCACGGCGACGCTCGACTACCGCGACGGCGACGGCGACGCGCAGTCCGTCTCCACGTCGCGGACGTTCGAAGTGGAACCGACCGACGTCGACGCCGAACTCGACGCGGAGGTGATCCGTGAGAACGACACGGCGCGCATCGACGCGTCGGTGACGAACTTCGGCAACGTGCCGCTCGAACGCGTTCGCATCCGCGCCGAGGCCGACGGGGAGACAGTCGCCCGGAAACTCGTCTCCGACGTGCCGACCGAGACGACGCGGACGGTGTCGATCAGTGAGTCGAGCCTCCCGGCCGGATCGGTGCGCCTCTACGCCACCTACGAGGCGGTCGGGGAACGCTACGAGTCGACGACCGACGTCGACTTCGCGCCGACGACCGACGGCAACATCACGCTGACCGGGATCGAGGTGATCCCGACCGGCGGTTCGGTCAGACTCGCCGGTAGCGCCTCGAACACCGGTGAGACGGACGTGACCGGCGCCGTGGTGTCCGTCGTCGAGACGGAGCGCGTGACGCCGGTCGCACCGACGAAGGACTACTTCGTCGGCAACGTCCCGGCCGGCGAGTTCACTTCGTTCGAGCTAACGGCGAGGCTGGCGGGCAACCGGACCGACACGGTGCCGATTCGGATCAGCTACATCGCCGACGGCGAACAGCACCGGCGTGTGGTCGAGGTGTCACTCTCCGACGGGTCGACGGCCCCCGCCGGGCCGTCCAGCGGCGGTGGATCGGACGGCCCGCCCGGCGGCGGCGGGTTCCTCGGTCTCGGGCGGATAAACGTGGTCGGCATCCTGCTCCGACTGGCCCTCGTCGTCGGCGTCGGCGTCGGCGTGATCTACTGGTGGCAGCGGCGCCGCGGTTCCGAGTGATGACCGGGCGTGACAGCGCCGATCCGGCCGCCGCTCACTCCCATCCCGTCGCCCAACTCGACGGCGTCACCAAGCAGTACCGGAGCGGTGACGAGGTCATCGACGCCCTCGCGGATGTCGATTTCGCGGTCGAACCGGGTGAGATGGTGGCCGTCATCGGCCCCAGCGGCTCGGGGAAGAGCACGCTCCTCAACGTCCTCGGCCTCCTCGACGTACCGACGTCCGGCACGGTCCGTCTCGACGGCGACGACGTGACCGACTACGACGACGAAAAACGGACGATGGCGCGGCGTCGGACCATCGGCTTCGTCTTTCAGTCCTTCCACCTCGTCCCGATGCTGACCGCGACGGAGAACGTGCTCGTGCCGACGATGTTCGTCCGCGGAAATCAGCGCGACCGGGCGGAGGACCTCCTCCGCCGCATGGGTCTCGGCGACCGGCTGGAGCACCGCCCCGACCAGCTGTCGGGGGGGCAGCGCCAGCGGGTCGCCATCGCCCGGGCGCTGGTCAACGAACCGCGCCTCGTCCTCGCGGACGAACCGACGGGCAACCTCGACCAGGACACCGGCCGGCAGATTCTGGAGGAGTTCGAGCGCATCAGCACCGAGCGCGAGGTGGGCGTCGTCGCGGTGACACACGACGACCTCGTGACGGAGTTCACCGACCGCACGGTCGAACTGATCGACGGGGTGGTGCAGTGATCGACCCTCTGGACGTCCCCGCACTCCGGATGGCGTGGCTCAACCTCTGGCGCAACCGCCTCCGGACCGGGTTGGCCACCCTCGGTGTCGTCATCGGCGTGGTGGCCATCGCCGCCATCGGGATCACGGGGACGGCGATTCAGACGGGCGCCACCCAGCAGCTCGGCGACCTCTCGAACACGGTGACGGTGTTCCCGGGCGAGGACAACGCCGATGGCCGCATCACGGACTCGCAGGTGAACGCCATCGAACGGGCGGCGACGGGTGCGACGGTCGTGCCCCAGCGCTCGGAGGCCTTGACAGTCTCCTCGCGCTCCGAGTCGCGACGCGTGACCGTCGAGGCCACCGCACGGCCAGCGGCGCTTTACACTGCCTCCGAGGGGACGATCCCCTCGCCCATGCGGAGCGGCGTCCTGCTCAGTCAGGAGATGGCGGCGGAGCTCGGCGTCGAACTCGGCCAGACCGTCTCGGTCGACGGCCGGTCGTACCGCGTCGTCGCCATCCTCGAACCGTCGGGCGGGTTCGGCCCGGGCGGCGTCTCGGTCGTCCTCCCGCTGGACGCGCTCGACCGCGACGGCTACGATCAGGTGACCGTCGTCGCGACCGACGGCGAGGACGCCCAGCGGCTGTCCGACGTGATCCCCGCCGAGGTGAACCAGCGCGAGGAGGTGGTCGACACGTTCACCCCCGCGGACATCCAGCAGAGCATCAGCGGCTTCTTCGCCACGCTCAACGCCGCGCTCCTCGGTGTCGGCTCCATCTCGCTGGTCGTCGCCGGGGTCAGCATCCTGAACGTCATGCTGATGAGCGTCGTCGAGCGCCGGGCCGAAATCGGCGTCTTTCGCGCTGTGGGCATCCGTCGGCGCGAGGTGATGCGGATGATCGTCGCCGAAGCCGCGCTGCTCGGCGTCGTGGGCGGCCTCGTCGGCGTCGCGCTCTCGATCGTCATCGGCTTCATGGTCAACGCCCAGCTGCTCGGTGATCCCATGCTGGTGTTTGCCTCCCGTAACCTCCAGTTCCTCGGACTGGGATTCGGCTTCGCCGTCCTCGCGAGCACCCTCAGCGGCATCTACCCGGCGTGGAAGGCGTCCACCGCGAACCCCGTGGAAGTCCTGCGGGGCTGAGGCCGCATTCGCGGTGGAAACGGTTATATAATCGAGTCGGCAAAGCCGAGTAGATCAACGTATGGGACGCACACTCACGGAGAAGATTCTGGCGGACCACCTCGTCGACGGCGAGATCGAGACGAGCGAGGAGGTCGGCATCGAGGTAGACCAGACCATCGCCCACGATCTGACGGGGACGATGGCGTGGCTCCAGTTCGAGGCGCTCGGTCTCGACGAGGTACAGGTCGAGGTGGCCGGCCAGCACTGCGACCACCAGACCTACCAGCCCGACTACAAGGTGTCCGACGACCACCGGTTCCTGCGCTCGGCCGCCGGGACGTACGGCGCCTACTTCGCGCGCCCGGGCACCGGCATCCTCCACCAGGTCCACAAGGAGAACTTCACCGCGCCGGGCAAGACGCTCATCGGTGCGGACTCCCACACCCCGACCGCGGGCGGTCTCGGCTGTCTCGGCATCGGCACCGGCGGCCTCGACGTGGCGACGGCGATGGGCGGCGCACCCTTCTACCTCGACGTCCCCGAGGTCGTGAACGTCCGCCTCGAAGGTGAACTCCCGGAGTGGTCGACCGCGAAGGACGTGATCCTCGAACTCCTCCGGCGGTTCTCCGTCAAGTACGGCGTCGGCAAGGTGTTCGAGTACACCGGCCCGGGGGTCGAGACGCTCTCGGCCCACGAGCGCACTGTCATCACCAACATGGGGACGGAACTCGGCGCGACCACCTCCCTGTTCCCCTCGGACGAGCGCACGAAGGAGTTCTTCGAACGGCTCGGCCGGCCGGAAGATTACGTCGAACTCGCGCCCGACGAGGACGCCGAGTACGACGAGGAGATCGTCGTCGACCTCTCGGCGATCGAACCACTCATCTCCTGCCCGTCGATGCCGGACAACGTCGTCCCCGTCCGCGAAGTCGCGGGCACCGAGACGGATCAGGTGCTCGTCGGCTCCTGCACCAACGGCGCCTACGAGGACATCCTCCCGGTGGCGAAGATGCTCCGCGACCGCGAGGTGGCGAAGCGGACGGAGACGATCGTGGCCCCCGGCTCCAAGCAGGCCGCCGAGATGGCCGCCCGCAACGGGCTGACGGCCGAACTGATGGCCGCCGGCGTCAACATCTCCGAGGCGACGTGTGGCGCCTGCATCGGCGCGGGGCACGTCCCCGCTAGCGACTCGGTGAGCGTCCGTACGTTCAACCGCAACTTCGAGGGACGGTCGGGGATGGAGGACGACGCGGTGTATCTCTGCTCGCCGGAGGTGGCCGCGGCGACGGCGCTGACCGGCGAGATTACGGACCCGCGTGATCTGGCGGCCGACCTCGACGGCCTGGAGGTGCCCGGCTTCGAGTACCCCGAGCGCTACATCGGCGCCAGCGAGTCGGACATCATCATGCCCGACGAGGCCGTGGACGACGGCCTCGTCAAGGGGCCGAACATCGACGAAGTACCGCTGAAAGCGCCGCTCGGAAGTGATCTGGACGGCCCGGCCCTGCTGAAGATGCCGGACAACATCACGACCGACCACGTCATCCCGGCGACCCAGGAGGTGTCGGTCTACCGCTCGAACGTGCCCAAGCTCTCCGAGTTCACGCTCAAGCGGGTCGACGAGACGTTCGCCCAGCGAGCCATGGACGCCGACGGCGGCTTCCTCGTCGCGGGCGAGAACTACGGCCAGGGCTCCTCGCGCGAACACGCGGCGCTCTGTCCCATGTATCTCGGCATCCACGCCGTCCTCGCGCAGTCCTTCGCCCGCATCCACAAGTCCAACCTCATCAACTTCGGCCTCCTGCCGCTGACCATCGACGAGGAGACGTACGAGCGGATCGACCAGGGCGACGACATCGAACTCGTCGACGACGCGGTCGATGCCGTCGAGAGCGGGCAGGAGGCGCTCACCATCCGCGTCGACGACGAGTGGGAGGCGACGGTGCATCTCGACGCCAACGAGCGCGAACGCGACCTGCTCGCCGCGGGCGGGAAACTCCCGTACACTCGCCAGCAGTTCGGCGACGGCGTCGCGGACGAGGCCTGATCGGCCCACGACACGCTCACAGAGTAGCAAGGCGGAAGCCCACGACTTCAGTCGTGGGTAGCTGACGGCACGCGCGTTACGTGAGTAGATCCTCGTCGCACTCGGCACAGACGGTGAGTTCGTTGACCGTCTTGGTGGCGGGGTTCTCGCCACAGAGTTCGCACAGCTCTACCCGCGTGTCGACCGCTCGGGGCGGCTCGGCGCGCGGGCTGGCGCGCCCCTCCCCGTCACTCTCGGCCGCCTCTCCCTCCGCCTCCGCCATCGCTTCGTGGGGAAGCGACGGCCCGCGGATCCGCGTGAAGTAGAGGACGACGCCGAGCAGTGCGAGCGACCCGACGAGGAAGCCCAGTTCGAAGGCCATCGGTGGCCCTACGTGCTCGACGTTCGTTAGCGTTTCCCATGACCGTCAGGCCGGGGCCAGCCCCCACACGATCCGGTCCCAGAGCCGTTCGTACGCGTAGTACATCCCCGTCTTGACGAGGTTGGCGACGATACCGACGCTGACGGCGTCGGAGACGTCCCCGACGACGGCCCACGCAACGACGATGGTGACCACCACCATCAGGAGGCGATAACAGAGCGTCTTCACGACGGCACGGGTTCGGGCTTGCCGGGGGTGCCGGGCGACGCTCGGGTTCATGGCCAACCGTTGGAGCGCCAGCGCCATAAGTAACTGGTAATAGTTACATTATGTCCAAAAAGAAACGTCGAACGGTTATTCCGCGCCCGCAATATCGGCGGCGTCTACTCCAGGTCGGGCCGCGAGAGTTCCGTGTACTTGGCGGTCAGGAACTCGAGCAGGACCGGCGTCCCCTCCTCGTTTTTCTGGACGGCGCGTTCGATGGCGCCCGAGATCTCGCTCGGGTCCTCGATCCGTTCGCCGTAGCCGCCCATCGACTCGGCGAAGTCGGCGTAGTGCCCCGAGAACGGCGTGTCGTAGCTGGCCATCTCGAAGTTGTTCAGCACGATCTCGATGACGGGGATGTCCTCGCGGACGGCCGTCTCGAAGTCCATGCCGACCATACCGATGGCGCCGTCGCCCATGACGTGAACGCAGGTCTTCTCGGGCTTGGCGAGTTTCGCGCCCATCATGAGGCCGAGACCGTAGCCGAGCTGGGTCGTCTTGCCCCAGCCGAGATAGGAGAGGGGTTCGGTGACGTTGAAGAAGGGCGCCATGAAGTCACGCGCGTTGCCGGCGTCGGCGGTGGCGACGACCTCGTCCTTGTCGAGGGTCTGGTCGAGTTCGTAGACGACGCGGTAGGGATTGATCGGTGTCTCGTCGGATTCGAGCACGTCCGACCAGTCGTCGAGCCACTCCGCTTCGATCTCCGAAATCTCCGTGGTCACGTCGTCGTACCGGCCGAAGTCTGCGTCGTCGCCGACGCGGTCCTCGATCTCGTCGACGAGCGCTTCGAGGACGAGTTTGGCGTCGCCGATGACCGCGAGGTCGGATTTGTAGTCCTTGTCGACGTCGCCGGGGTCGTTCGTCGAGTGGATGAGGGTGTTGTCCTCGGTGGGCGGCGTGATGCCATACGCCGTCTTGGTGAAGCTACAGCCGATGCCGAAGAGCACGTCCGCCTCGTTGACGAAGTGGTTGAGCTGTCGGGGTTCGGACTTGGAGCCGGCGCCGAGCGCGAGCGGATGGTCCTCCGGGAAGGCGCTTTTCCCGTTGAGCGTGGTCGCGACGGGGGCTTCGAGCAGCTCAGCGAGTTCCTGCAGGGGGTCCCACGCCTTCGCGTAGTGGACGCCCTGGCCGGCGTTGATGACCGGCAGGTCGGCGGAAAGCAGCGCGTCGGCCGCCGCCTCGACAGCCTGCGGGTCCGGCCCCGCGCGCGTCGACGTGGTGGGTTCGTAGTCGACGTCGCCGGCATCCATCCGGAACACGTCTTTCGGAATTTCGACCAGTCCCGGTCGCTGGCGCCCGTTGCGCGCCGCCTGGAACGCGCGCCGGATCGTCTCCTCGGTCGCGTCGGGGTCGGTCAGCTGCTCGGTCGTCTTCGTGACTGCCTGGTAGTTGATGAGGGAGCTGAACTTGGGGTCGGTGTTGGTCTTCGCGCGCGAGTAGCCCGCCGGGAGCGCGACGATGGGTGCCGACTCCGCGTAGGCCTGCGCGATACCGCCGACGGAGTTCTCCGTCCCGGGGCCGTGCTGGCAGGCGAACGCCTCCACTTGGTCGCCGGAGGTGATCCGGGCGATGCCGTCGAGCATGTGGGCGCCCGTTCGCTCCTGCCGAACGACGATGGAACGAATCCCCGCTTCCTCCGCCGCGTTGTCGTCGAAGAGGGGGTTGCTCGGGAAGCCAATCAGGTGTTCTACACCTTCTTTTGCCAATATTTCCGCGATGGCATCTGTTACGTTCATTCTACTGGACAGCATTACCCCCGGGGTTGTAAATCTAAGGACATACGGCTAACCCGTCATCGTCATCTGTCGAAATAATGAGGACAGACGGCTAACGGGGCGTCGTCATCTGTCGAAACGTTGAATAGCCAGAGTCGGGATTTCGGACACATGTCCGAGAGACCGCAGCTCGAACGGCTCTGCGTGCACGAGTCGGTGTCGACCAAGATTCCGGTCGAGGGGTTCGCCGAGGCGTTCGCCGACCTCGACGTCCCGGTCGAAATCGTCGGCGACGACGAGACGTTCGACCGGACGGACGCGGTGGCGTCCTTCCGCCCCCGCGACGCCTTCCTCGACGCCGGCTGGGTCCACTGCATCCGCGCCGGCTACGACGAGTTCGACACGGACGCCTACGAGGACGCGGGCGTCCCCCTCACCAACAGCACCGGCATCCACGACACGACGGTCGGCGAGATCGCCGTCGGGTACATGGTGTCGCTCGCGCGGATGCTCCACATCTATCGCGACCACCAGAACGAGAACCACTGGTTCGAACCCGAGTACGAACGCCCGTTCACCGTGGAGAACGAGCGACTCTGTGTCGTCGGTCTGGGCACCCTCGGGCAGGGTATCGCCCAGCGCGCCGACGCCCTCGGCATGGACGTGGTCGGCGTTCGCCGTTCCGACGACCCCGTCCCCGGCGTCTCCGAACTCTACCACCCCGACGACCTCCACGAGGCCATCGCGGACGCGCGCTTCGTCGCCATCGCCGTCCCCCACACCCCCGAGACGGAGGGGATGTTCTCGACGCCCGAGTTCGAGACCATGCGCGACGACGCCTACCTGATCAACGTCGCCCGCGGCCCCATCGCCGACGAGGACGCCCTGATCGAGGCGCTCGAAGACGGCACGATCGCGGGCGCCGGACTGGACGTGTTCGAGACCGAACCCCTCCCCGAGGACAACCCGCTCTGGGACTTCGAGGAGGTCATCATCTCGCCGCACCGTGGCTCCGCCACCAACCGCTACCACCTCGACATCGCCGACCTCGTGATGGATATCTTCGCACAGTACCAGGCCGGCGAGGACCTGCGCAACCGCGTCGCCTAGAGGCTGATCAGGTCGTCGAACTCCACGTCGTCGACCTGCCCCCCACACGCCGCACACTCGTCGACGCGGTCGGGACCGGGACCGCCTTCCATGTGCACCAGTCCGCAGTCGCGACACACTTCGAGGTCTGCCTGGATCATACACGCCGATTCTGTCGTCCACCAGATATGTCTTGGGGCCGGTCGATACACAACCTACTAACCCTCGCCGCGGCTACGACGGCCGATGGGTGGCCGACCCCTCGACGCGCTGGCCGGCGCGCTCGACCGCGCCGGCGTCATCGACCGTCTCCGGTTTCGGGAGACGTTCGACCTGTCGTGGCCCCGGATCGTCACCGGGCTGGCCATCATGTCCAAATCCACCGTGGATCTGGCGATGGTCGGCTGGGACGTGGGGACGGCGGCCGTCGCCGGCCTCGCCTTCGCCAACGCCTACTGGCAGGTGGGGAAGTTCCTCGGCATCGGCCTCGCCGGCGGCACCGTCTCGCTCGTCTCGCAGGCCTACGGCGCCGAGAACCGTGAGCGGGCGAGCGCGGCCGTCGCCGTCTCCCTCGTCGTCACGCTCCTGATCGCGACGCCGATCGCCGCCGCCTACGCCCTCCTGGCGCCCGAACTCGTGGCCGTCCTCGGCTCCGGGCCCGAACCGCTCGGCCACGCCGCCACCTACCTCGCCCTCGTCGCTCCGGCGCTCCTGTTCGAGTTTCCGAACCTGATCGCCAGCCGCACCTACGCGGGCGTCGGCGACACGGTGACGCCCATGCTGGTCCGGGCGGGCGGCGCCCTCCTCAACATCGTCTTCTCCGCCGTCCTCGTCTTCGGCTACGGCCTCGGCGTCGCGGGCGCCGCCATCGGCACCTCGATCGCGACGGGTCTCGTCGTCCTCGTCTTCGCCTGGGGGCTCGCCGGCCGCACGTACTTCGGCCGGGGGGCGTGCCCCGTCGCCGTCACTCGCGCGACGTTCGGGTTCGACGGCTTCGCTCCCCTGACCCGCCGACTCCTCGTCGTCTCCGCGCCGCTGATGGCGCGCCGCACCGCGGAGATGCTCGTCGCCTTCCCGCTGGTCGCCATCGCCGCCACCTTCGGGCCGGCGGTCGTCGCCGCCTACGAGGTGGCCCGCCGCGTCCGCACGCTGATCGACAGTTTCTCCTGGGGCTTCTCCATCGCCGCGAGCACGCTCGTCGGCCAGCGACTCGGCGCGGGCGACGAGGCCGACGCCGAGGCGTACGCCCGGGCGATCATCCGCCTCTCCGCGACGGTGTACGTCGTCGCCGCGGTGACCGTCTTCGCCCTGTCGCCGTGGATCGCGGGCGTCTTCGTCGACGACCCCGGCGTCGTCGCCGTCGCCGCGCCCTTCGTCGCCGCCGCCGCCATCAGCGTCGTCTTCCTCGGCGTCGACGGCTCCGCGACCGGGACGCTCCGGGGCGCCGGCGACACCCGGTATCCATTCTTCACCTCGCTGCTCGGCCGCTACGGCTGTGCGCTCCCAATTGCGGCGCTCGGTCTTGCCACCCCGCTCGGCGCCACGGCACTTCTCGCCGCGCTGGTGGCCGAAACCGTCGTCCCCGCGGTCCTGAACGTGCGTCGCGTGCGATCGAACCGCTGGAAAGCGGTGGGACGTGCGCACGTGGCGGCGGGGGACTAGGTCTCGGAGTCGTTCTCGTACCCCGCCGCGAAGAAGTTCCGCTCCAGCTCGACCGTCCGCCGGAACAGGGTGTCTAGCCGCCGCTGCCGACGCGGTGACGCCGCCGCGCCCTCCCGATCCAGTTCCCCCCGGAGCCACGACACGAAGTCGACGAAGGCCGGGTTCGCGTGCAGGTCGATCCACTCGCCGAGGTAGAACGCCTCGGGTCGCCCGTCGATGCCCGTCGCCCACGTCTCGTACACCCACTCCGCGGGCACGAGGACGGCGAGCGTCTCGGCGTAGCCGCCCTGTCGTCCGGCACGTTCGAGCAGGTCGGTGAAGGCTCGCGTCGTGGCGTCCGGATCCGCGTCGGCGTCGCCGTCCAAGGCCTCGAACGACCGTTCGAAGTAGTCGTTTTCCTCGCTGGTGAGCGTCCCGAGGAAGTCGGCGAGACGCCCCTTCGCGACCATCGACGGCGCCTCGGCCAGCGCGTGACCGAACGTCCCGGTCAGCGTCTCGACGAAGGCGTAATCCTGCTCCAGATACCGGCGGAAGACGTCGTCGTCGATGCGGTCGGCGTCGAGTTCGCGGACGAACCGGCCGTCGACCGCCGCCGTCCAGTCCGGTTCGGACCGTTCGCGGAGCCAGTCGGTAAACCGGGGCTCGGCTCGGTCGGTCGCGTACGCCGCGAACGTGTCGGAGGTGTCGCTCATGAGTCCCCGTCGCCGTGCCACGGCCATAACTCTCCCGTGGGGTTTTGTATCTCCGCTCGTAGCGTGGGTATGACCGAACTCGGCATCGTGGGCGCCGGCGCGGCGGCGGCCGCGGCCTGTTACGTCGTCGACGGCGCCCTGCCGGACGCGTCGATCACCGTACTGGAGAAGTCGGGCGGCCTCTGTGGCCGGGCGGCGACGCGCCGCCGCGACGACGTGACCTACGACTACGGCGCGAACTACCTGAAAGACGACGACGAACGCGTCCTCGACCTGATCGACCGCTTCGACGACGGCCTCGTCGAAGTCGACGGCGACATCCACGTCTTCGACCGCACCGGGACGGTGAGCGAGGGTCGGGACGATCAGGAGCGAAAGTTCACCTACCGGACGGGGCTGACCCGCCTCGCCAAACACCTGTTCGGGGCGACCGACGCGACGGTCAACCGGCGGACGCGGGTCGAGGGCGTCGCGCGTACGGTGGACGGCCGGTGGACGCTCACCGACGCCGACGGCGAGCGGTGGGGTCCCTTCGACGCCCTCCTGCTCAATCCGCCGGCGCCACAGACGGCGACGCTGTTGGAGTCGGCCGACTGGGACGCTGCGGCCAGGGACGACCTCCTCGACGCCGTTCGTGATGTCGACTATCGGACGGTCTGGACCGCGGTGCTCGGCTACCCCTTCGAACTCGACCGGCCGTACTACGCGCTGGTGAACACGGACAAGGAGCACGCGGTCGGCTGGATCGCCCGCGAGGAGTGCAAGCCGGGGCACGTCCCCGACGGCGAGTCCGTCCTGATCGTGCAGGCGAACCACGAGTGGTCGGTCGAGCGCTACGGCGGAGCGGCCGAGGAAAACGTCGCCGACCTCGCCGCCCACGCGGCGTCTCTCGTGGGCGACGACCGCCTCGCCGACCCCGCGTGGACGGACCACCAGGGGTGGCGCTACGCGCTCCCCGAAACCGGCCTCCGTCGGGGCGTCCGCGACGCCGCCGAGGACGCCGGCTGCTACGTCGTCGGCGACTGGGTCGACGGCGAGGCTCGCCTCCACGCCGCCCTCCGGAACGGGCTGGAGACGGGCGAACGGCTGGTGTACGCCCACTGATCGATCGTCGCCACGCGGAGCAACGTTCATGTTGAACAGCGTACCATTAGGGAGGTATGAACGCTGGGGCGCTCGCGACGATCGCAGTGACACTGTTCGTCGTGTCGTCGTCGGTCGGGGTGGGTGTCGCCGTCGGAGGATCGAGCGCAACGGCCGACGTGAACGGGGTGGCCGCCCAGTTCGCGCAGGGCGGCGGCGTCAGTTCGCTCGCCCCTCGCGGCCGGTGGAATCCCGCGACGAGTCGCGGGGAGATCATCCTCGATCGGTCGAGCTACTACCGGGTGTATCAGGGCGAAAGGGACGTTAGCCGGTGGCGACGCGCCCGCGACGACGCCGACGTGACGGGGACGGCGCTGACGGGTCGGGGCGGGGCGGCCGAAGACGACGTGCTCGACCTCTCGGGATCGATTCCCCGGGACCAGACGGTGGGGCGCTACTCGGACGACGACGTGTCGGCGCTGGTCGTCGAACCGCGCATCTCGTCGCTCCGCCTGCGCAATCCGCGGGGCGTCGAACTCGGGAGCGACGTGACGGTCAGTCGGAGCCAGCGGCTCCTGCTCCGGGCGGACTGGAACTTCGTCGAGGCCGAGGATCTGCAGGTCGACCTGCGCCGAAACGGCGACCGGTACGAACGCGAGGCGCTGTCGACGGCGGCGACGAGCGAGCAGCTGGCGACGCTGCCCAGCGGCTTCCCCGCCGCCGACCTCGCGCGGGAAGTGCAGGGCGTCGGGACGACGGGGCGCTCGACCGCCGCGTGGCTGTTCGACTTCTCCGACCTCGACGCCGGCGTCTACACGCTCCGGGTCGAGGGCGTCGACGATCTGACGACCGGCGACGCCGCTCGGACGATCACGGTCCGGGTCGGCACGGAGTCGCGGCCGACGCTCGGCTTCGACGAGCGGACCGTCTCGCGGGGCGAGTGGGCGCGATACACCCTCTCCGGCGTCGAACCCGGCGACTACCACGCCATCTCCGTCCTCCGGAGCGCCACGTCCGATCCGAATCGGCTGTTCCGGGCCGTCGGCGACACGGTGGTGACCGGGAGTACGAATCGGTCGGCCTACGCGGTCCTGCGGGTACCCGAGAGCGGGCGGGCCGTCGGCGCCCTCGACACCGGTCTCCTCGACACCGGACGGACGACGGTGACCCTCCACGGTGCCCGGTCGACCCTCGACGACGCCGTCGCGACGGTCGACGACACACGCGGCGTCGACGACGTCTCGGTCGACGTCCGGCGTAGCGGCCTCACGACCAACCTCGACTCGCTCACCTACACCATCGGCAGCGAGATAGACGTGCGTGGCACCGGCGAGAGCGCCGACCGAGTGGCGCTGTACGTCCGTGGCAACGACCGCGACTGGTATCTCCTGACGCTCAACGGCCGCGCCACGACGCCGGTCGGCTCCGACGGCGTGTGGGTGGCCCGCAGGGTCGTTCTCTCGGACGGGGGCGACGGCGGGCAGTTGCTGCGCATCCCCGGCACCTATCGACTCGCGGTGGTCGACGCCGGCGGCTTCGACGGCGACCCGCCGCGACGGATCAGCAGGGGTGACTTCGACCGCCTGCAGAGCGAGCAGCGGAACATCCGGACGGTCGCGCCGGGGCTGGTCGGTCGGCCGACCACGTACGGCGGCGAGGTGGCCGACGTCGACGACGTGACCGTCGGCGGCGTCGCCGCGGGCGCGACGGAAGTCGCCGTGGTCTTCGTCGACGAACGCGGCGGCATCCGAACCCGGCAGGTCCGGGTGCGAAGCGACACCTCCTTCGAGGAAGATCTGAGCCTCGGCGGGCTGGAACGCGGGCGCGTCACGGCCTTGGTCGCCACCGCCGGCCGCGACGGCGCGTTCGGGAGCGGGAGCGTCCGGGCGCCCGACGGCCGGACGCTCCGTCTCGACGGCGTGAGTGGCTTCTTGACGTACGTCGACGCCCTGCGGGACCGCGGACTGACGGGCGCGCAGATCCTCGCACGGATCGACGGGCAGGTGCTCTCCGTCGCGGGGAGCGACGACCTCGCAGTCCGCCAGGAGTTCCGGCTGGCCGCGCCCCGGACAGTCGTTCGCGACGTGGTGCCCGCGAGTACCCCCGACGCGAGCGGGCTGGTCGCCGTCCCGCCCGGCGGGACGATGCTCGTCCGGGGGACGACCAACCGGAACCCCGACGCCGCGATCATCACCGTCGAGGTGATCGAGGGGCCGTCGGCGGCGGCGTTCCCGTCCGTGACGACGGCCGAGTGGGGCGTCGACGGCGTCTGGACGGCGCGACTCGCGGTGCCGGCGGGCGCTACGCCCGGGACGTACACTATCACCGTCGACGACGGGGAGAACACGGTCACGCGGGAGGTGGTGATCGGCCGTCAGCGGACGCCGACGGAACGCCCGACGACGCCGACCGAACGCCCGACGACCGAGCGACTGCGGACGGCGACCGAGCGGCCAGCCACATCGACGGCGGCGGCGACGAGCGCGTCGACGCCGACGAGCGGCGGGGGGACGGGTTTCGGTCCGTCGACGGCGCTGGTCGCGCTCCTGCTGCTCGCCGTCGGCGTGGCGCTGTCCCGGCGGTACTGACCGACAGCCAGCGCGCGGTCACGCGTCGACCATCCGTCGCCCGCCGAGCCGCAGGAACGCCGGAAGCGTCACCGCCGCGAGCGCGAGTTCGAGGCCGCCGACGAACAGGAAGGCCGTGCCGTAGCCGTAGGCGTCGGCCGTGACCCCGCCGCCGAGGATGCCGGCGAGGAAGCCGAGGCTGCCGGCGATGTTGAACCCGGCCATGGCGACGCCGCGCTCGGTCGGCGCTGCGAGGTCAGTCACGAGCGCCAGCGTCGCTGGCGCCATCAACGCGCCGAGGACGCCCACGAGCACCATCGACGCCTGTGCCGCCCGCAGCCCCGACACGGCGCCGACGAGGATCACGGCGCCGCCGTACAGCGCCGACCCGACGACGATGGGGATCGTGCGCCCGATCCGGTCCGAGACGATCCCGAAGGGGTACTGCAGGAGGGCGAAGGGCGCGAAAAAGAGCGCGAGCGTCAGCCCGGTCGCGCCCGGACTCAGGTCGAAGACGGTCCGGAAGTAGAGCGTCCCGACGAGCGAGAAGAAGCCGGCGGTCAGGCGGTCGACGAAGCCGAAGGCGTAGGGGAGCGCGAGCGTCGGCGTCCGACGGAGGCCGTCGAAGGGCGACCGCCGCTCCCCGCCCGCTGGCGCCCGGTCGACGACGAACGGGACGGCCACCGCGATGACGACGAGAATCCCGCTCGCGACGTACAGCGGCACGAGCGCCCCGATTTCGTACAGCTGGCCGCCGAGCGGCGCGCCCGTCGCCGTCCCGAGGCCGATGGCGATGCCCGTGGCGCCCATGTTGCGCCCGTGGGACCCCTCCAGATCCATGAGCATCGTCATCGCGAGCGAGAAGGCGCCGACGGTGGCCGCGCCCTGGAAGGCCCGGAGGAGGAGGGCCAGCGCGAACGACCCGGTCGCGACGGGGACGACCGCGAGGAGGGCGTAGCCGGCGGCGCCGAGGAGGGCGCCCGCGGCGACGAACGGCACCCGCCGGCCGACGGTGTCGCTCGCCATCCCCCACGGGACGGCGAAGACGACGAACGCGGCGAACTCCGCGGTGAGAAACCACATGCTTGCGTCGAGTGCCGTGTCGGCACCCAGCGCCGCGACGAGCGTGTCGATGCCGGGGTAGAGCAACACCTGTGCGAGCAGGACGGCGTAGACGACGGCGGCCAGCGCCACGCGACTCCGGGTCCGAGACACCGTGTGCCCGTACGGATGCCCCCGGTCTACTGTCTTTCGACCCGCGAATTCTAGACGGAGTTCGGACGGAACTTGAGAAACGCCTTACATGCTGTGACGCCTCCGTTTGCCTATGGATCGAACGGTGATACGCAGTCGGCTCGCCCGGTCGGTCGTCGCGCTCGCAGGCGGCGCCGCGGCCGTCGCCGGGTCGTACGCAACCGTGGGTGGCTCGCCGGCGTTCGTCGCGGCCCCCATCGCGAACGCGACGGTCACGCTCGCGCCAGGCGTTCTCGTCACCCTCGCCATCACGCTCCTCGGCGACCTGGGGAGCAAACTGGCGTACGCCGCGGGACTGGGCGCGACGGCCCTCCTCTTCGGCCTCGTCGTCGGCGTGGTCCGGGCCGTTGCGACGCGGACCGGCCGCCCGCTGGCCGGACCGGTCGTCGGCGTCGTGTCGGTGGGCCTCCTCGCCGCCGCGCTCTCCGGTTCGGCACCCTCCGCGGTCGGTGCGGCGGTCGGCGCGGCGCTGGTGTCGACGGTCGTCGACCTCGGATCAGCGTCCGACGACACCACGACACACGGCGCTCGGCGCGCCGTTCTCGCCGGCGTCGCGGCGCTCTCGGTGGGTGCCTTCGCGTTCGGCGGCCGGTGGGTGCTCGCGACCGACACGGACGACGCCCCGCAGACGCCCATCCCCGACGACGTGGCGGCCATGCTCGACGACGCCGAGTCGAAGTCGCTCGCGGTCGAGGGACTCGAACCCCTCGTGAGCGACCACTTCTACACCGTCGACATCGCGAACGTCGACCCCCGGCCTGCCCGCGAGGACTGGTCGCTCCGGATTCACGGTGCCGTGGGCGAGGAGACGACGTACTCGTTCGCGGACATCGAGGCGATGGAGCACGAACATCGGTTCGAGACGCTCCGCTGTGTCGGCGAGTCGCTCAACGGGCGGAAGACGGACACCGCCGTCTGGACGGGCGTCCCCTTGATGGACTTGCTCGAACCCGCCGACCTGCAGGGCGACTACGTCATGCTCCGCGCGGCCGACGGCTTCTACGAGGAGTTCCCGGTCGACGCGCTCGAAGACGGCTTCCTCGCCGTCGGGATGAACGGTCGGCCGCTCCCGCGGCCACACGGCGCGCCGGGGCGGGCGTTGATTCCGGGCCACTGGGGCGAGATCAACGTCAAGTGGCTGACCGAAATCGAGATTCTGGACGAACCGGCGACGGGCTACTGGGAGGAGCGGGGCTGGCACGGCACCGGCCCGGTCAACACGGTGGCGAAGCTCTGGGCGGAGAACCGCCTCGAGGATGGCCGGATGGAGGTGGCCGGCCCGGCCTACGCCGGGACGCGCGGGATCGACCGTGTCGAAGTGTCGACCGACGGCGGCGAGACGTGGCACGACGCCGACCTCTCCGACCCGCTCCCGGACGACGACGTGTGGCGGCAGTGGGTGTATCGCTACGAGCCGCCCGGGGGGGCACACGAGGTGGTCGTCCGCGCGACCGACGGCCTCGACACCCTCCAGCCACGGGACGAACGTCGCGCCTACCCCAACGGGCCGAGCGGGTGGGTGTCGAAGACGATCGAGCCGTGATACGGGGAACCGCCTGGCCGCCGGCACGCGACGGCGACCCACCGGTGACGACGTACACGAGCGGGGCGAAGGATTTTGTTGGCCCCACCCACTTTCAAGGGACACCGTTCGATGGAGAAGGCACTCTGGTATCTGCTCGCCGGGACGCGTGGCGGGTCGAACCGCGCGAAGATCATCCGCCTGCTCGACGAGCGACCACGCAACGCCAACCAGCTCCACGAGGAGCTGGATATCGACTACAACTCCGTTCGCCACCACCTCGACATGCTGGAAGACCACGACGTGATCGAGAGCGGCGAGCAGGAGTACGGTCGGCTCTACTTCCTCACCGACCGGTTCGACCACCACCGCGAGCAGTTCGAGGAGATCATGGAGCACGTCTGATATGGCACCGATGACCCCAACCCTCACGATCGCGAGCGCCCTCGCGGGCCTGAACATCGCCCTGCTTGTCGCCCTGCTGACCGTCTGGTGGCGCAACTACCGGGAGTTCGGCACGCCACTGACGCTCGGGCTCGTCGCGTTCGCGGGCGTCCTCGCCGTCGAGAACGTCGTCGCCATCGGCTTCTTCCTCAGTTCCGCGATGCTGTACGCGGCGGATGCGAGCGCCCAGACCGCCGTGCTCGCGATGCGCGCCCTCCAGTTCGTCGCGCTCGCCTTCCTCACCTACGTTACGATGCGCTAGGCGGTACGCCCAAGTCGCCCGGCGGCGTTGCTGGCGTATGGTCTCCCTCCGGACCGAGACGAGGATCGTCCTCCTGTTCATGTTCCTCGGGCTCACGGGCTGGTATCTGGTCCAGCAGGTGACGACGAACTCCGCCGTCGACTTCGCCGTCTTGATCGGCGTCGGCGTCCTCGCCCCGACGTTGATCAACGAGTGGCGGCGGCGGGCGGCCGACTAGTCGACGCCCGCGAGCGACTCGTACGCCTCGGCGTCCTCGTCGGGCGCGAGTGCGATCAGCTCCAGCCGTCGGACCGCTTTCACCGTCCGCGCGGCGACGATCCCCGGCGCGACGAACCGCGGCCGGTCGGCCGGCGCCAGGCCGTCCGCCCCCCGCTCGACCGCGAGAACCCCGTCGAAGGCGGCCGCGAGCGACACGCAGGCGACGTGGTCGCCGGCGCCGTGAATCCGCAGGTGGGTCGCCGCGCCGTCGCCCGGCGCTCGCTCCAGCAGCCACGCGACCGGGACGCCGCGCCACTCGTCGGTCCAGCGCTCCCCGCTGGCACACAGAAACGAGTCACGAACCGTTCGTCGCGGCGCGTCAGACGGGTCGACGACGCGGTGGTCGTCGCCGGCGACGAGCGTGACACGGGGCGTGTCGTCGCCGGCGTGGTCCGTGGCGGTCGACCGATCCGAGGGGTCGCCACTGCGGTGGCCCATACCCGAAGTCGGGACTCGCGCGACCAAAAGAGCCGTGTGGACTGTCAGGGAGTGGGAATCGGAGTCGGAGTCGGTCTCACTGCGTCGGTTCGACCGTTAGGTCGCTCGCGATCCAGCCGTCGGTGTTGCCGGATTCGATGAAGACCGTCCGGCCGGGACAGCTCTCACAGACCGACACCGCCGGTGTCTCGGGCAACGCGGGCTCCCCATCCTCGTCCGCGTCCGACTGCGTACCAGTTGGCATCGAACGTCTTTAGGGAGACCTAAAATAAAAAGGGTGCGGTTCGTCACGCCCCCGACCGGTGGCAGATGTCGGCCAGTCGCTCCAGGTTCACGTCGGAACCGGTGTCGACCGATACGAACACGCCCGAGTACTTGCTGTTTGCGGCGTGGAGGCAGATGGCCTGCTCGAAGCGGTGCATCGTGCAGTGCCACCGGCCGACCCGAAACAGGTTCTCCAGATACTCCCGACCGATCTCTTGGAGCACCAGTTCCTCGTGAATTCGGTCGATGGCCGTCCGTTTTTCGGCCACATCGTCGCGTTCGAAGACGAGTTCGATGCCGTCGCGGTCGTAGGCGGCCACGGCTCGGAGCGAGCCGTTGGTCTCTGCCCGGAGAACTTCCAGGGGGACCGACATTCGCTACGACTTGACAGCCGACGATGATGAATGTGGTGGCTACGACCGCCGTGCCGGGCGACCGATTCCCCGACACCTTTGTAATCCGCCCCGGTTGGCTCGCACATGTACAGAGACGTACTGGGTTGGCTCGGCGCCGTGCTGGGCGTGGCGATACTCGTACCGATCGTGCTGTACCTGTTCACCGGTGCGGCCGTGGGCTTTCTCGTCGCCTGCCCCGGCGGTCCGGCGGGGACGATGGTCGTCGGCGCCTCCGGCGCCGAGAGTCTGGCACTCTCGTGTTCGGCCGTCCGGACGCTGGTGAAAACAGCCGTCACGGTCGGGGGGAGCGCCGCGGCGACGGTGGGCACTGCCATCGTCGCCGTCGCCGACATCGTCCGCAGTTCCGGCGGCGTTCGGCGATAGACAGGACGTTTTTGCATCGGGAGGCCGTCACGTACGCCCGGGGTGATGGCAGATGCCTCTCGTGCCACACGTCCCGGCGGACGAACCGACACGTGACCGTACGCCACCGGATCTCGACGACATCGCCGAACGTATCATCTACGGCGGTTCGTCGGCGATGTGTGGGTGATCGTCGCCGCTACGATCACCACACCCCGCTTTTCGCGGCTGCCGGGCCGCCGCTACGCGCGCGGCGGCACCGACACCGGATGGACTTCCCAGCAGTCCGGACACTCCGCGTACGACCGGGGGCCGTCGTCGCGGTCGACGATCCGTCCACGAGGGATCGCCGTCCCGCAGTTCGGACAGATTGACATGAGGGGGGTGGGGAGCGTGTGACACGGTCCCCGCTAGCGTCTGCTCGCTCCCGCCAGTTAGTTAATCCGCGGTTAAGCGGTCACAGCAGGACGCCGCCGATGGCGAGCAAGGCGGCCGCCGCGACGGCCGCCGCGGTGAACAGGGGCGCCGCCGACCGCGCGGGCTCCCGAACTTTTCGCTCGTCGAGCCCGTCGACGAGGCGGCCCGACGCCACCTCGACGAGGCCGGTCAGCACGAACCACAGCACGACCATCGCGACGACGAGGTAGCCCCGCGTCGATCCGAGGAGCGTCTCGGCGGTGTATCGCGTCCCGGCGAGGTGGCCGCCCGTGAGAAACAGGGCGAGCGAGGAGACGCGCGACCACGTCCGGAACTTTCCGATCAGGCCCCGGAGCGGCGTCGCGTCGAGGTCTCCCTCGCGGGCTGCTGGCACCACCGCCCGCGCGACGAAGAGCACGCTTCCCGCCCACAGTCCGGCGAACAGCAGGTGTATCGCGTTTACCGCCGTATCGACAGTCGCCATGCCAGTGGCTGGGACGCCGCCGACTTGATAGTGTTGTTGTAACTGTTTACCGGCGTGTTGCCGCCCCATTCGGCAACGCCGGTAATGACTTACAACGATCACTATGAATCCGCGGATCGGCGGCCAGCACCGAACCGAAACCGATTAAACGCCCGCCCTCCCACCGTTTCATGAGCCGAGGTAGCCTAGCCCGGCCAAGGCGGTTGCTTCGAGAGCAACTGTCCGTCAGGACACATGAGTTCAAATCTCATCCTCGGCGCTTCTCCCGTTCTCGCGCACCGAGCCATCGCGTTCGCTATTCGAACGTCCACTCCGTCCGCACCCCCGGCGACTCCTCCAGCGTCCGGTACACCACGCAGAACCGCTCGGTCGCGTCCCGGATCGACGCCGCCGTCTCCGGGTCCAGATCGCCAGATAGCGTCACGTCCAGCCGGATGTCCTGGAAGCCGACGGGCACGTCCGCGACGCCCATCGTCCCCCGGAGGTCGAGGTCGCCCTCGACCGACACCGAGGCGTCGGCGTCGACGCCGAAGTTCTCGATCACCGCCTGCGCCGTCAGTTGCGAGCAGGCCGCGAGCGCGCCGAGCAGGAGGTCACCCGAACAGGCCGCCGTCCCCGACCCGCCCGCGCCCTCGTGGAGTTCCGCCTCGTAGATGGCCTCGCCCACCTCGACGCTACAGGTCGTCGCGTCCACCGCGTCGCCCGTCGCCGTGAGGGTCACTTGCGCGGATTCGGGGTTCGATTCGTACGTCTCCTTCAGCGGTTTCTGGGTTTCGCGGAGGTCGTCCGTCATACGATGACATGGTCGCATCGACGGAAAAAGCGTTCCGGGAGTGGGTTCCCGTCAGTCGCCGTGAATTAATCGTCGATTCAGCCGACGAATGGGGTGATTAACGAAGTACCGTGCCGCCGAACCTCGGCTACGATGGACGGCGACGGCATCACGCTCACGCGGCGACGGGTACTGAGCACCCTCGCCGCGACGGGCGCCGTCTCCGCCGGCGTCGGCGTCGGCACCGACGCCCTCTTCAACGACGCCGAGTCGTTCGACGGCAACCGCGTCGTGGCCGGCGAACTCGACCTCGAAGTGGCGTGGCACAAGGTCGTCGAGACGGCGACGACGCGCGTGGCGACGAGCGACGGGTGGCCGACGCCCCGGCCCGACGCCGCGGCGCCCGGCTGCGACCTTTCGGACCTGAAACCCGGAGATAGCGCCCGGCTCACGCTCGCACTTCGGGTCGACGGCCTCCCCGGCTACCTGTCGCTGGTCGGGCACGAGCGCACCGACGCCGAACGCGGTCAGTCGGAGGCCGAAGCCGGGTACGTCCGGGAGGCGTCGCCGGACGCCGAGGGCGAACTCGACGAACTGACGACGGCGACCGTCTCGTATCTCACGCCGGACGACCCCGCGACGCCCGAGACGGCGGGGACGACGACGCCGGCCTACGCGGGGTCGCTCGCGTCGCTCGTCGGTCTCTGTGGCCTCGGAACGGGCGTCCCACTCGACGGCGACGAGGCCGCGGGCGTCTACGACTGCCTCGTCGGCGGTGCGCCCCTCGGGACGTACGCCAGCGACCGGACACACTACCTCCGCATGGAGTGGACGGTGCCGCCGTGGGTCGGTAGCGGCATCGCTAGCGACGCCTTTGCCTTCGACGTGGGCCTGTACGGCGTGCAGGAGGGGGGCGGATGACCGACGACCCGCACCGCCGCTTGCAGGCCGCGTTTCTCCGCCGGGAGCGCGCGGCGCGCCAGCAACTGCTCGAATCGACTTACCGGACCGACGAGCCCACTGGCGCCGACGACCCGGTGACCCGTTACGGGAAGGCGCTTGCCCACCGTTCGGACGGCGTCCCCGCGGCGTCGGCGTACGCCAGCCTCGTCGACGCGCTCGACGCGGGAACCGTCGAGGCGTACAACGCCATCGAACTCGACGAGACGCCGGAGATGCGCCCGCTCGCCGAACCCCACGGCGCCCACGGGTTCGAGGGGATGGGCGCCGATCCGTGGGCGGTCCACATGGCGCCGCCACCGGCGTTCGATTCCCCCGAGATGGGCGCGGAACTGATCGAACTCTACTGGCGTGCGCTCGCCCGTGACGTGCCGTTCGGCGCGTACGGTGGTGGCGTCGTCGCCGACGCCGTGGCCGACCTTTCGGGGACGGCGGGCTACGCCGGCCCCGGTGGCGACGCGGACCCACGCGGTGGCTCGCTCGACGCCGGTCGCCTCTTCCGTGGCCTCCTCCCGGGCGCCCAGTCCGGCCCGCACGTCTCGCAACTGCTCTGGACGGACGTGCCACGCGGGGCGATTCCACAGAGTCAGCGGATCCGTGTCCTCGCGGGCGAGGCGGCCGACGGCACGGGCGACGCCGACGTGGTCGGTTCCGGTCCCGACTACCTCACCGACTGGGACGCGTGGCTTCGCGTCCAGCGTGGCGTCCCCGTCGCGCGGACGAACCCGCCGCCGAACCTGGTCGACACGGGCGGTGATCCCGACACAACGGTCACTCGGCATATCGTCACCGGGCGCGACCTGGCGAACAAGGTGCGCCGGCAGGTGCCCTATCTCGTCATCCGCGACGCCGCCGAAATCCTGTTCGGGCTGGGCGTCCCCTTCGATCCGCGGATTCCGTACCAGCAGGGCGACCGGGAGAGCGCGACGCCGGACACGCCGGGCATCCGGACCGCGGGCCCGGTGATCAACTTCGGTGCGCACGACGTGCTCGAATCGGTCGTGAGCGTCTTCGACCTCGCCCAGTCCGCCTGCTGGTACCGGAAGTGGCTCGTCCACCGTCGTCTCCGGCCGGAGGCGTACGCGGGCCGTCTGGAGGCCGAGCGTCGGGGTGCTGGCGGCGCGACGGCAGGGGCGTTCCCTCTCCCCACCAACGTCCGAGCCTCCGCGGGGCGCTCGCGAATCGCCGACGCCCACGGCACGCACCTGCTCCCGCAGGCCTACACCGAGGGCTCGCCCACCCACCCCTCCTACCCCGCGGGCCACAGCGGCGTCGCCGGCGCGACCGTGACGATGCTGAAGGCGCAGTTCGACGGCACCTACGCCCTGCCGGTCGACGAGTTGGTCGTCCCCGTCGCCGACGGGACGGCCGAGGGCGAGATGGCCGGCGGCGGGACGACGACCGTTCGGACGACGCGGTTGGCGCCCGTAACCGACGTATCGGGCGCCACCCTCGGCGCGACGGCCGACGCCGTGGCCGACCTCCACGACGGGACGACGACGGTCAACGACGAACTCAACAAACTCGCGACGAACGTCGCGCTGGCGCGCAACTGGGCCGGCATTCACTACCGCTCGGACGGCATCGAGGGGTTCCTGCTGGGCGAACAGGTGGCCGTCCGCTACCTGCAGGACCACCTCCGCTCGACCGATCTGCCCTTCTCGGGCTACCGTCTCGAACCCTTCTTCGACGCGTATCCGGGCACCGCCGAGGGTGCCGCCCCCAACCGCGACCGGGACGCGATCCTGATCACGCCCGACCGGATCACGACGCCCGACGGCGAGTCGAGTTCGATCGACATCGACGATCCGTAGCGGTAAGGGTCAGGCCTCGTGGATCGCCTCCCCCCGATTCAGCCGCTCGGCGATCCGGAAGGTCTGTTCGCCCTCGCGACGCGTCGGCGTGTGCGCCGCGAGGTAGCGCGCGGCCGCGACGAGGTGTATCCGCCCGTCGTCGGTCGCGTCGTACCGCGCGAACGCCGCCTCGACGTTCTGTCGTGGATGGAAGCCGGCGTCCTCGCGCAACAGCACTTCCCCGAGCGCCCGTTTCAGTCGCCCCGGATCGCCACCGCTCGCCAGATACGCGGCGGCGTGTCGCCCCGCCCGGCCCACCGTCTCGTCGGCCTCGATTTCGAACGTCTCCAGCAGGTCGTCGAGGACCGCGTCCGGATCGCGGTCGCCGTCGGGGTCGGGAAGCGGGATCGGCGGCGTGTTGAGGAAGCGGTCGAGGTAGACGCTCACGGCGCCGTCGAGGACGGCGCGGTAGAGTTCGGGGGCGTCGGTCCGCGCCGCGAGCCCACACACCGCGTTGGCGTAGGTGTAGGTGTGATGCACCGTGTTCCAGTCGCGGAACTCGTTGGCGGTGCCGAACTGCGCGACGCGGCGGGCCGCGGCGTCGGCGACGGCGCTCGCGAGTTGTGCCCCCGTCGCGCCCGCTTCGACGGCGTCGGTCAGCGTCCCCACGATGGCGTGCGGGTCGTCGCCGAGGAGGCGGTCGACGAAGTCGTCGGGTTCGACCCAGTCCGCCCCCTCGCCCGCCGCCAACAGTGCCGGCAGGTCGTCGCTCGCGTCCGCGACCAGCGCGGCCACGTCGATCGGCTGGCGCCACGCGGAGCGCTCCTCCGCGCGGGCGGCGTCGGCGAGGGCGGGCACGAGGCTGGGGAGGACGCTATCGGCGTGCTCCCAGCCGATTCGATCCAGTAGCTCGAAGGCCTTGTTGACGAAATCGAGGCGGTGGCCCGAATCGAGGTAGCGGTGGTCGGTGGCGGCGGCGACGAACATCGTCGCGAGGGTGGACCGATCGGAATCGCGACGGATCGCCGCGCGAAGCACCCGCTCGGCCCCGTCGGCGTCGCGCACTTCGATCGTGTCGCGGAACCACTCGATCAGGCGGTCGGCCGACACGCGGTCGGTCGAGAGCGGGTCCTGGACGAAGAAGGGGGGTTCGCTCGCGCAGTCGTCGGCGACGGCGCCGAGACCGACCGCCAGCGCCCGGCGACGGTCGGCGGGCCGCAGATCCGGCAGGAGGTTCGCCATCGCGCTCATGGTCGTCAGCCCACTCCCCCATCCGTCCGCGCGGTACTCGGTTCCGAACGTGGCGCCGACGGTCAACGGCACCGTCGGCTCGACGCCCGCGTCGTCGAGGCCGATCACGGCCTTGTCGACGACGAGCGCGAGCGACTCCTGCAGGCCGTGTTCGAGGCGCTCGCGCCAGTGATCCGCGGGCGCCTGCGCCCGCGCCGAATCGGGCTCGACGTACACGTCCCCGTCCCGCACCTCGACCGGGAAGGTGCGGACGTCGTCGGCGAAGGGGTCGAGGGTGTCGCCACAGGAGAGTTCGAACCGGGCGTGGTGCCACGGACAGGTGAGGAGCCCCTCGTCGATGGAGCCGTCGGTGAGTGGAAAGCCCATGTGCGGACAGCGGTTGTCGACGGCGTAGAACGCGCCCTCGTGGTGGAACAGGCCGAGCGTCCGGCCGCCGACGGTGACGACCTGCGGACTCGCCTCGCGGGCCTCGTCGACCGACGCCACGCGCTCGAAGCTGGTCATGGGTCGTGATAGCACGCCGAACGAAATAAGGGTGCGCTCGGGACGAGGATATATGCCACCGCCGCCCGGACTGCCGGTATGTCACGTGGAGTCGTGTTACCGCGCGGTGGCGTCGAGCGGGCCCGAACCGTCGCCGTCCGGTGTGAGGCCCTGGGCTACGACGCCTGCTGGACCGGCGAACTCTGGGGTCGCGACGCGTTCGTCACGCTGACGGCCGTCGCCGACGCCGTCGACCGGATCGACCTCGGCACCGCCATCGTCAACGTCTTCTCCCGCTCGGCGGCGACGCTCGCGGCCGCCGCCGCGACGCTCACGGAGGTCGCGCCGGCCGGCGTCCGCCTCGGCATCGGGCCAAGCACCGAGAAAGCCGTCGCGGACCTGCACGGCCGGTCGTACGACCGCCCGGTGCGGCGACTCCACGAGACGGCGGCGCTCGTCCACGCCTTCACCGCGGGCGAGGGCCGCGTCGACTACGACGGCGAAACCGTCTCGGTCGCGGACTTCCCCGCGCTCGATGCCGACGTGCCGGTCTACACCGCGGCGCTCGGTCCCGCGTCCCGGCGCGCGACGGGCCGGGTCGCCGACGGCTGGCTCCCGCACAACGTGCCGTTCGGCGAACTCGCCGACGCCTTCGAGACGGTCGCCGAAACGGCCCGGGCGGCGGGCCGGGACCCCGACGACATCACCGTCGCGCCGTACGTCCCCGCGGCCGTCGCGGACGACCCGGCCGACGCTCGGGCGGCGATCCGCGGTCACCTCGCGTACTACGTCGGGAGCGGCGAGGGCTACCGCCGGGCCGTGGCGACGGCCTTCCCCGACGAAGCCGACCGGATCGCTACGGCGTGGCAGGACGGGGAGCGCGACGCCGCCCGAGCGGCCGTCACCGACGGGATGGTCGACGCGCTGGGCGTCGCGGGGACGCCGGACGGCGCACGAGAGCGGTTCGACGAAGTCGCGTCGCTGGACGCGGTGGACCATCCCATCGTCGTCGTGCCGGACGGGGCCGACGAGGCGACGGTCGAGCGGACGATCGAGGCACTGGCGCCGACGGTGGCGTGAGCACGCCGTTTCGGGCGTTTTAGGCGGGATTCTTCCGCGAGAGGTCGCTCCCGCAGATCGGACAGCGGTCGCGGTGGTCGTCGAACTCGCGGCCACAGCCCTGACACTGGAAGCGCCAGTCGCGCTGCTCCGTGATGCCCTCGCGGGCGATGACCTCGACGGCGACGCCCAGATGCTCGGCGACGTTCTGCATCGCGTAGTCGTCGGTGACGAGCGTGCCGTCGAGTTCGAAGGCGGCGGCGATCAGCCGCACGTCGGTGTCGGAGAGTTCCTCGCCGTCGCCGGTTTCGACGGCCGCGCGCTCGATGGTTTCGACGGTGTTGTCGGCGGGGATGTGGATGTGCATCCCGGCGCCCTCCATCGCGTCGAAGCGGTAGGCGCTCTCGTCTTCGAGTTCTTCCTCCACCGCGGGCACGGAGGCCATCTGCTCGGAGGTGTGGTACTCGTGGATGAACGCAGAAGAGTCGAGAACGTGCATCTACCGGTCGATAACGATGTAGTCTTTCACCGCCTGCACGCGGGCGACGGGGACGTGGAGCCGTCCCTGCTCGTCCTGTTCGAACGCGGACTCGGCGGCCGGGAACTCCTCGTTGGGGGAGACGAGGAGGTCGTTCAGCGACCCCGTCTTCAGGTTCATCGTGATGTTGTACAGCATACCGAGTTCGGTCCCGTCGGAGCCCATGACGGACTTCCCGGAGAGGTTCTCGGCGAGCACGTCGGTCATGCGAGTCACATTCGCGGGAACGACCTTAAACGCCACGGGGTCCGCGTCGGCCACAGTCCATGTTGAAAGACTTAACTTCAGTCCACGGCTCATCCACGATAAGGAACCTTCTGCCGGGGGAAACTATGTCAGATTCGGATACACGCGACCGATCGGATGCGCTTCGCACCCCCATCGTCGCCGTGCTGGGGCACGTCGACCACGGGAAGACCAGCTTGCTCGATACGATCCGCGGCTCGGCGGTCAGCGAGGGCGAGGCCGGCGCGATCACCCAGCATATCGGTGCTACCGCGGTGCCGCTCGACACCATCTCGGGCATCGCCGGCAGTCTCGTCGACCCCGACGACTTCGATCTCCCCGGGCTGCTCTTCATCGACACGCCCGGCCACCACTCGTTCTCGACGCTTCGCTCCCGCGGCGGCGCGCTCGCCGACATCGCCGTTCTCGTCGTCGACGTGAACGACGGCTTCCAGCCCCAGACCGAGGAGGCCATCGACATCCTCAAGCGAACGGGGACGCCGTTCATCGTCGCCGCCAACAAGATCGACACCACGCCCGGCTGGAACCCACAGGAGGGCGAGCCGATCCAGGTGACCTACGAGGCCCAGAGCGACCGCGCGCGCTCCCGCCTCGACGAGAACCTCTACGAGATCATCGGCCAACTGTCGGATTCGGGCTTCTCCGCCGACCTCTACTGGCGGGTGCAGGACTTCCAGGCCAACGTCGGCGTCGTCCCCGTCTCCGCCATGACCGCCGAGGGCGTCCCCGACCTCCTGACCGTCCTCATGGGTCTCTCCCAGCGGTACATGAAAGACCAGATGGCCATCGACGTGGAGGGCCCCGGCTCCGGGACGGTGCTGGAGGTCAAAGAGGAGAAGGGCTTCGGCACCACCCTCGACGTGGTGATGTACGACGGGACGATCCGCGAGGGCGACGAGATCGTCGTCGGCGGGATGCACGAACCCATCGTGACGGAGGTGCGGGCGCTCCTCCAGCCGAAGCCACTCGCCGAAATCAGAACCGAAAAGCGGTTCGATCGCGTCGACGCCGTCGCCGCCGCGGCCGGGGTGAAGATCGCGGCGCCCGACCTGGCGGACGCCATGGCCGGTGCGCCCGTCCGCGTGATTCGCGGCCGCGACCGCGACGCCGTCATCGCCGACGTGGAGTCCGAACTCGCGGAGATTCAGGTCGAAACCGAGGAGGAGGGCGTCGTCGTCAAGGCCGACACGCTCGGCAGCCTCGAAGCGATGGCCAACGCCCTCGTCGAGGCCGAGGTGCCCATCCTCCGCGCCGAGGTGGGCGACGTGGCCCCCCGCGACGTGGCCGTCGCCAGCACGGCCGCCGAGGCCGAACACCAGGTCATCCTCGGCTTCAACGTCGACGTGCTCCCGAACGCCGAGGACGAGTTGGAGGAGAGCGACGTGCGCCTGTTCCGCGACGACGTGATCTACCAACTGGTCGAGGACTACGAGTCGTTCGTCGACGAACGCAAGCGCGCCCAGCAGGAGACCGTCCTCGACAAGATCGTCCGCCCCGCCCGCTTCCAGATCCTCCCCGATCACGTCTTCCGCCAGAACAACCCCGCCGTCGTCGGCGTCGAGGTGCTCTCGGGGACGCTGAAGAACAACGCCCACGTCGGCCGGTTCGACGGCAACCAGTTCGAGCGCCTCGGCCAACTCAGCGGCATCCAGAAGAACGGCGAGGACGTCTCCGAAGCCCGCGCTGGCGAACGCGTCAGCGTCGCCATCGACGGCCCCACGGTCGGCCGACAGATCGACGAGGGCGACGAACTCTGGGTGGACCTGCCAGAGAAACACGCGAAGATTCTGGAACAGGAGCTCACCGACGAGATTCCGGCCGACGAACTCGAAGCGCTCCAGGGCTTTCTCGACAACCACCGGCGGCGGGATCCGTTCTGGGGGAAGTAGGCGATTCGACGACGGGCGCCGTCGATGCCGGCCCGCGCGGACCCCGACCGGGGTGAGTGTCGTCACGGCGGCGTCGTCTCGCCGACGGCGAGACGGGCAAGACGGAGTGTCCCACTGTGCGATGCAGATGGAACACGACATTCGCCCCCCCTCGAACTGCTGTCGGCGGCGCTCGGCGAGTGAGTCGACCGAAAAATGGACTCCGCGTCGGCTCAGTTGTCGCGGGTGGGAATTTCGCCGGCCGGCACGATCTCACATTCGGGCAGGTCGGCCAGCACGTCCTCGGGACCGGGCGGGGCGTACACCGCGAGCAGTTGCAGCGTCTCCCAGCCGGTATTTATGGTTCCATGTTCGACGCCCGCGGGAATGAAGATCATCTCGCCGGGACCGACCTCCTTCGTCTCGTCGGCGACGGTCTGCTCGCCCTCGCCGCTGACGACGTAGAGGATTTCGTCGCTGTCGGGGTGGGTGTGGATGTCGTGGCCCTTTCCGGGTTCGAGGTTGACGACGCCCGCGCTGAGTCGCTCCGAATCGTTCACGTCCGGCGTCGCCATCCACTTCAGGGTCCCCCAGTCGAACAGCTGTGTCGAGACATCTTCGCTACTGATGAAGTTTTCTTCGGACATTACTACGTAATACTGTGTGTTAACAGTGAAATATAATTGTGCCGACGATAGAAGTATTGGTCCGAAATCTTGGCCATTTTGCGGCCGGATACGAACGATGGACGGCAGTACATATTAAGCAAAGTCATAAATCATTCCTCAGAGATAACTCATATTGTTCGACCACCACAATATTCAATACCTGTGCGCCGATTGATACCAGCTAGCGTATGAAATTCACACATGATGAGTCGCTCGCGCGACTCGAAGAGACGGTATCGAGCGGCGAACCGATCATCGGCGCGGGAGCGGGGACGGGCATCTCCGCGAAGTTCGCCGAGCGCGGCGGCGTCGACCTGCTCATCATCTACAACAGCGGTCGCTACCGGATGAACGGCCGCGGGTCGCTGGCCGGTCTCCTGCCCTACGGCGACGCCAACGAGATCGTCGTCGACATGGGCCACGAGGTCATCCCGGTCGTCGAGGACACGCCGGTCCTGGCGGGCGTCAACGGAACCGATCCGTTCCGCGAGATGGACGTGTTCATCGAGGACCTCAAGCGACGGGGCTTCTCGGGCGTCCAGAACTTCCCCACTGTCGGTCTCATCGACGAGGGAAGCCAGTTCCGCCAGAACATCGAGGAGACGGGCATGGGCTACGACAAGGAGGTCGACATGATTCAGGAGGCCGCCGAGCAGGACATGCTGACCTGCCCGTACGTCTTCAGCGAGGAGCAGGCCCGCGAGATGGCCGAAGCGGGCGCGGACGTCATCGTCTCGCACATGGGCCTGACCACTTCCGGCGACATCGGCGCGGAGACGGCACTCGATCTGGAGACGGCCGCCGAGCGCGTCCAGGCCCACCACGACGCGGCCAAAGACGTCAACGACGACGTGATGGTCATCTGCCACGGCGGCCCCATCGCCTGGCCCGACGACGCCGAGTACGTCCTCAACAACACCGAGGGCGTGGTCGGCTTCTTCGGCGCGTCCAGTCTCGAACGCCTCCCCACGGAAGAGGCCATCGAGAACCAAGCCCGCGACTTCAAGCAGATCGAGTTCTAGCATGGCCGTCGTCATCATCGGAACGCTGGACACGAAGGCTGAGGAACTCGGCTTCGCCCGCGATGTCGTCGAGGCACAGGGCGTCGACGTCCACGTCGTCGACGTGGGCGTGATGGGCGACCCCGCATTCGAACCGGACACCAGCGCCAGCGAGGTGGCCGAGGCCGCCGGCACGACGCTCGAACACCTCCGAGACGACGCCGACCGCGGCGAAGCGATGGAAGCGATGGGCGGGGGTGCGGCCGCCATCGCCGAACGACTCCACGAAGCGGGCGTCCTCGACGGCGTGCTGGGCCTCGGGGGGTCAGGCAACACCTCCATCGCGACGACGGCCATGCGGGCGCTGCCCGTCGGCGTGCCCAAACTGATGGTCTCGACGATGGCTTCTGGCGACACCGAACCGTACGTCGGATCCCGCGACGTCGCCATGATGTACTCCGTCGCCGACATCGAGGGACTGAATCAGCTATCTCGACAGGTCATCGCCAACGCCGCGCTGGCGATGGTCGGGATGGTCGCCAACGAACCCGACGTGGAGGTCGAGGACCGGCCGACCATCGGCATGACGATGTTCGGCGTCACGACGCCCTGCGTCCAGACGGCCCGCGAGATACTCGAAGAGAAGGGCTACGAGACCATCGTCTTCCATGCGACCGGAACCGGTGGCAAGGCCATGGAGTCGCTGATCGAGGAGGGCATCATCGACGGCGTGCTGGACGTCACCACCACGGAGTGGGCCGACGAACTCATCGGCGGCGTCCTCAGCGCCGGCCCCGAGCGACTCGACGCCGCGGGCGAGGCGGGCATCCCGCAGGTCGTCTCGACCGGCGCGCTCGACATGGTGAACTTCGGGCCGCGCGATTCCGTGCCCGAGGAGTTCGAGGGCCGACAGTTCCACGTCCACAATCCGCAGGTGACGCTGATGCGGACGACGCCCGTGGAGAACGCCGAACTCGGCGAGATCATCGCGGAAAAACTCAACGCCGCGACCGGCCCGACCGCGCTCGTCCTTCCACTGGCGGGCGTCTCGATGATCGATGTCGAGGGCGAGGACTTCTACGACCCCGAAGCCGACACGGCGCTGTTCGACGCCCTGCGCGAGAACCTCGACTCGGATGTCGAACTCGTCGAACGAGAGACGAACATCAACGACGAGTCCTTCGCGGAGACGCTCGCGGAGACGCTCCATGCGTACATGCGCGAGGCTGGCCGCGGTCCCGGGGAGTGACCGCTTCGAACGGTCGAAGAGCAGGCTGCGGTCACGTCCGACTCGCTCTCTTCGCTTCGGTCACCATCGGTCATTCCACGACGAAGACCTCACCTTCGGGCTCGTTGTCCGTGACCCACACCGCCCCGTCGTAGCGTTCGACGAGGGGGTTGACGAGATACAAACCGATCGCGGTCCACGACGCTGAAAGTGACGGCCTTCCGCATCGCCGGTTCGGGGACGCCGTCCCGAATCGAGCGAACCTACGTGTATTATTCACACCGCCTCTCCAGACGTTCTTCAAACGCCATCCGAGCCCTCGGAGAATCTTTTTAGTCCGAAAACGGGGACGTGTTACACGAGGTGAGTGTCCGAACGACCCGTAGCGACGGTATCGGCCTGCCGACGATGTCCCGGTACGACCTGTTGCTCGCCCTCCTCCCAGTGCCGTTGCTCTGCGGGGCCGTTCTCTCACTCATCACGCCGCTGTCCGACCCGACGGCGCTGGGTGCCGGGAGTCTCCCCTCGGCGCTCCTGTTCTGCTACGCCATCACCGCCGCGGCACCGACCTTACCGGGCGGTCGGCGTGATACCGTCGCCGACGGCGTCCATCACCTGCAGGGCGGCGCTCGCGGCCAGTCCGCGCGCCACCTCGTCGCGTTCGTCGTTGCCGATCCCCGTCTTGAGGTCGTCGAGATCCGGGGTGAACCCCGCGCTGACCGGGTGTCCCGCCGGGGGTCGGACGGCGACGGTCGCCGTCGGCCCGTTCGATCCGTAGGACAGTTCCGATCCGACGGTGTAGCTGTCGGGGAGGTAGGAACGGGTCCGCGAGACGATCCCCGCCACGGCTCGCTGGAGGGACTGTCGTTGGTCCTGTGTGAGTTCGACGTCCGTCGACGGTTTTCCCGCGTCGACTACTCCGGGTGCGCCTCCGTACGGCGTGTTTCCGTTCATCCGAGTCAGCATCAGTACGCGGACCGCGGGTAAAAACCCGTCGGCGATCCTAATACTGGTAGTCGGTGAAGGCCATCACCGGACCGGAGTCGTCGGTGTCCTCGATCTTCCGCTTGGCGTCGCGGAAGTCCGCCATCCGAACCCCGGTGCGGTCGTCGCGGATGGCGAACATGCCGGCTTCCGTCGCCAGCGAGGCGAGATCGGCCCCGCTGTAGCCGTCGAGGTCCACCGCCAGTTCCGCGAAGTCGACGTCGTCGTCGACGTTCATGTCGCGGGTGTGGATTCGGAGGATCTGGGCCCGCCCCGACTCGTCGGGTTTGGGCACCTCGATGAGGCGGTCGAACCGGCCGGGACGCAGGATCGCCTCGTCGAGCATGTCGAAGCGGTTGGTCGCGGCCATGATGCGGATCTCGCCGCGGTCGTCGAAGCCGTCCATCTCGGAGAGCAGCTGCATCATCGTCCGCTGGACCTCGGCGTCGCCGGAGGTCTTCGAATCCGTCCGCTTGGCGGCGACGGCGTCGATCTCGTCGATGAAGATGACTGCCGGCTGGCGCTCGGCCGCGAGTTCGAACAGATCGCGCACGAGCCGCGATCCCTCGCCGATGAACTTTCGGACCAGCTCCGAGCCAGCCATCTTGATGAAGGTCGCATCGGTCTCGTTGGCGACCGCTTTGGCGAGCATCGTCTTTCCCGTCCCCGGCGGGCCGTGGAGGAGGACGCCCGACGGCGGGTCGACGCCCACTTCCTCGAACAGTTCGGGCGTCAGCAGGGGGTCCTCGACGGCCTCGCGCACCTCGCGCACCTGGTCGTCGATGCCGCCGATGTCGTCGTAGGTGACTGCGGGCGACTCCTCGACCTCCATCGCCTGCGCCCGGGAGTCGGTCTCGTCGTCGAGCACGGTCTGGACGCCGAAGGAGTCGTTGACGGCGACGCGGTCGCCCGCCGACAGCTCCTTGCGGATGCGTGGCGACGGCTCGGTCAACACCTCCTGGTTGTTGCCGTGCTGTTTGATGATCGTGCCCTCGTCGGTGACTTCCTCGACGGTGGCGACGTACAGCGACGAGGTCTTGAGCACCTCGTTGCGCCGTTTGAGGTGGTCGACCTCCTCCATGAGCTCCTCCCTGCGATCGTCGGTTTCGTCGAGGCGTTCGGCGAGTTCTTCGTTGACGCGGACCATGCGCTCGTAATGCTGGCGGATGGCGTCGAGACGCTCCGCCTCCGACATCTCGGGGTCGAGATCGAGGCGCGGGCGGTCCGGAAGCGACGGACTCCGTGACATTGGTTGTGGCTGCTAAGAAGCGGGCGTAAATGTGCCTTTGGGTCGCCGGCCGGGTTCGACGGTGCTCATCCCGTCGTCACGCGGTCGGCCACCACCGCGTTCAGGGTGGCACCGAGCAACAGGAACAGGCCGGCCGCGTACAGCCATGTGAGAAAGAGGAGGACGCCCCCGACGAAGCCGTAGAGGCGGACGCTCTCGGCGGTGGCGGCGTACAGCCGAAACAGCACGCCCGAGAGCGTCCACGACGCGGCGGCGAAGATCGTCCCCGGGAGCGCCTCTCGGACCCCAACGTCGGCGCGGGGCAGGATGGCGAAAATCGGCACGAACACCGCCAACAGGGAGCAGAACAGCAGGAACGTGCTGACGACGGCCCACCGCCAGCCGGTGAACACGTACGCCAGCGACACGCCGAGCACGCCCACCAGGAGGATGGCGACGGCGATGGTGCCGAACGCGAGGCCGACGGCCGCGAGCGTGTCGAGCACCGAGCTGGATCGGCGGACGTCGTCGCCGTACAGCGCGGCGAACGCCCGCCGCATCGCCCGGAGCAACTGTCCGGCGCTCCAGACGAACACGAGCGCCGCGACGACGGCCGCCCGGAACTGTCCCGCGGGGTTCTCCGTGAGTGCCCGAAGCACGTCGGTGAGACGCGCCGCGTCGACGCCCGTCACCGTCGCTACCGCGTACGCGAGCGTCTCGAACCGCTGTGAGAGGGAGACGCCGAGAAACACCAGCAGCGCCGCGGGGATCAGTGAGTTGAAGGCGTGGTACGCGAGCCCGGCCGCCAGCACCGTGAGCCGACGCTCCCGGGCCACCGCGACCACCGTCTCGAGCAGGTCGCGCCAGTCGCCCGCTCGTCTCATCGACTCGCGTGCGACCGTTTTCGCGGGTCGTCACCACGACGCTCCGTCGGGGCGTGCAGCGTCGGCATCACAGTACGATCGAGATGATCGCCAGCACGAGAAAGAGGAAGACGAAGATTCGGGCGATTTCCATGCTGATGCCGGCGACGCCACGGGCCCCGACGACCGTCGCCAGGAGCGCGAGGACGAAAAAGACGATCGCGTACCGGAGGAACTCCCCGGAGAACAGCTGGAGTGGCTGGCCGATACCCGTGAGCGTCGCGGCGAGGGTTGGGTCTATCACGACCCTAGATGTCAGTCCGCAGAACAATAGTTATGTGGTCGTTAACCGAGGTATCCCCCGCGAATGTGGCGTTCGAGGTATCGACGGCCGACGGTGTGGTCCGGCCTCATAGTGTTTCTTACGACTGTTTGCCGCTGGTTCACCGGAACGGGGCGGTGAACCCGCGGCGTTGACTCACGACAAACCGTATCAGAGCAGCGCCGCCATCTCGTCCAGATACGTCCCGTACACGTCGAGGGCGTCCTCGACGGGGTCGGCGGTCGTCATGTCGACGCCCGCCGTCCGGAGCACGTCCATGGGGTACTCGCTCCCGCCCAGGCGCAGGGCGTCGCGGTAGTCCGCCGCCGCCTCGTCCCCGCCTTCGCGGATGCGCTCGACGATGGCCGTCGCCGCGCTGATGCCCGTGCTGTACTGGTAGACGTAGTAGCCGTAGTAGAAGTGCGGAATCCGCATCCACTCGCGGGCGATCCGGTCGTCGACCACGGCTGGCTCGTAGTACGCCTCCTTCAACTCGCCGTAGATGTCGTCGAAGCGGTCGGGCGTGAGCGCGCCGCCGTCCTCGACGATGTCGTGGATCCGTAGCTCGAAGTCCGCGAACATGGTCTGGCGGAAGAGCGTCGACCGGAACCGCTCCAGATACTCGTCGAGGACGTGTCGGCGCAGCCGTTCGTCCTCGACCGTCTCCAGCAGGTGGTGAGTCAGCAGCGTCTCGTTGACCGTACTCGCCACCTCCGCGACGAAGATGTCGTAGCTGCTGTACTGCCACGGCTGGGCCTCGTTGGTCAACTCCGAGTGCATCGAGTGCCCGAGTTCGTGGGCCAGCGTGAACATCGACGCCACGTCGTCCTGGTAGTTCATCAGGATGAACGGCTGGGTGTCGTAGGTGCCCGCGGAGAACGCGCCCGACTGCTTTCCCCTGTTCTCGTACACGTCGACCCACCGCGAATCCAGCCCTTCGGCCATCCGTTCCTGATACGCGTCGCCCAGCGGTTCGACCGCCTCGACGACGTAGTCGACCGCCTGCTCGTAGGATATCTCGGGCGGCTCCCCTTCGGCCATCGAGGCGTAGAGGTCCCACATCCGTAGCTCGTCGACGCCCAGCGCGTCGGCCTTCAGCTCGGCGTGTTGGTGGAGGTAGTCGAGGTTGTCCTCGACCGTCTCGACTAGCGTGTCGTACACCTCCACGGGGACGTTCGGGCCGTCGAGCGCCGCCTCGCGGGCGGTGTCGTAGTTGCGGGCGCGGGCGAGTTTCACGTCCGCCGTCACGCTCTTTTTCAGCGACGTGCCGACGCTGTTGCGCACGTCCGCCCAGCGGTCGTAGAAGGCCTCGTGGACCTCGCGCCGGAACTCGCGGTTCGGGTGCTTCTGCAGTTTGGTGAAGTTGCCCAGCGAAATCTCGACCGCCTCGCCCTCCGGATCTTCGACCGTCGGGAACTCCATGTCCGCGTTCGAGAGCATGGAGTACACGTCGCTCGCGGCGTCGGTCACGTCCGAGAGGTCCGCCAGCAGCTCCTCCACTTCCTTCGAACGAGTGTGGGGCGTCTGTCGGAGAACGTCGTCGAAGTAGTGGTCGTACTCAGCGAGGCCGGGTTCGGCGTCGACGAAGTCGTCGAGTTCCGACTCGTCGAGTGCCTGCAGTTCGGGTTCGATGTAGCTCGCGGCGCTGCGCACGTCGGCTGCGAGCGATTCCGCCCGCGCCGACATGGCCTGGTACTCCTGATTCCGCGTGTCCTCGCTGCTTCGCAGGTTGGCGTACGTTGACACGACCGACACGTCACGCAACAGATCCTCGCGCAGTTCGAGCAGTTCGAGCAGGGTCTCCGGCCCCTCCGTCACCCGCCCCTCGTAGGCTTCGAGGTCGTCCACGCGGCCGCGAACGTCCTCGAAGGCGTCCTCCCAGTCCTCGTCGCTGGCGAAGATGCTCTCCAGATCCCACTTGTCCTCGGCGTCGATCTCGTTCCGTTCGGGAACCGAACTCATCGGCGGGCGTTGGAGTGGGGGCGCCGTAAGGGTTCGTACTCGGATGCGAGACCACAAAGCTAACCGCTTCCCCGGCAGACCGTATCTACGTCGATGGCTGGACCGAGTACCGAGACCACTGGCACCGACGACCCCGATTCCGACGAGGGACACGACGACGTGCTCGCCGATCAGCTGTCCACCGACGAGGTGTACCAGCGGGTCGTCGCCGACGCCGACCACGAGATCACCTCCGGGACGCGGGAGCTGTTCTTCAGCGCGCTGGCCGCCGGCTTCGCGATCACCGTCACCTTCCTGCTGTACGCCTCGGTGACGGCGACTGCCGAGACCAAGATCGTCGGCGTCCTGTTGTATCCGCTGGGATTCGTCTACATCATCATCGGCGGCTACCAGCTGTACACGGAGAACACGCTGCCGCCGGTGGCGCTGACCCTGGAGCGGCTGGTTTCGATTCCCACGCTGTTTCGCCACTGGCTGATCGTGCTCGCGGGCAACTTCGTGGGCGGCGGGCTCGGGGCGCTGGCACTGGCCTACGGCGGGGTGTTCGACGACGCCACCGCGGCGGTCGCAGTCGGCTTCGCGGAGAAGGGTATCGCCACGCCCGCGAGCGCCCTGTTCGTCAAGGCCGCCTTCGCCGGACTGATCGTCGCCGGCGTGGTCTGGATCAACTTCGCCGCCCGGGACACCATCTCCCGGCTGGCCGTCGTCTATCTGGCTTTCCTGGCTATCCCGATGGGCAACTTGTTCCACGTCGTCGTCTCCTTCACCGAAGTGGTCTACCTCGCGCTGGTCACCGGTGTCAACCCGTTGCCCGCACTGGGCGGATTCGTGCTGCCGGTGCTGCTTGGCAACACGCTCGGCGGGATCGTGCTCGTGACGGTGGTCAACTACTACCAGACCTCCGATCAGCGCCTGGAGATCGACCGCTTCCAGAACGTTCGCCGGCTCTCGATACGGGAGTGGCTGATGGGCTCGCTCGCCGGCCGTTCGTACGTCCCGGTGATCGACACGGTCGAGGAGATCGTCCGCGACCCGGAGGCCTACCGGATTCTGGTGCCGATCGCCAACCCCCGGACCGAGGCTGGGGTGGTACGACTCGCCTGCCAGCTAGCCAGCAGTCGCGAGAAGGGAAAGGTCCACGTCGTCCACGTCGTGCAGGCGCCGCGGTGGTGGTCCGCGGACGACCAGCGGGCACAGCGGGATCGGATCAGGGACGAATCCGAGCAGCTCTTGGGGAACGCCCGCCGGATCGGCGCCAACCACGACGTCACGCTGGAGACCTCGACCGTGGTCACCCCGCGCTCGTTCGAGGAGATTTTCACCCTCGCCCGCCGGACCAATCCGGAGCTGGTAGTGATGGACTGGGATCGAGAAGGGCTGTGGAGTTCGGCCCGCGCCGAGCGCCCACTGGCGGAGCTGACCAACCGGCTGCCCTGTGATTTCCTGGTCGCCAACGACCGTGGACTCGACCCGTCGCGGATCCTGCTGCCGACCGCTGGTGGCCCCGACTCCGATCTGAACGCGGCGGTCGCACGTGCCCTTCAGCAGGTCGCGAACGCCGAAATCGAGTTGTTCCACGTCGTTGCCGACGAGGCCGACGAAGACGCGGGCGAGACGTTCCTCCGTGACTGGGCCGCCAGGCACGGTCTGGAGGCGGCGGCGATCACCGTCGACTCCGGCGATGTCGAGACGGCAATCGCCCGGGCGGCCACCGACAGCACGATGCTCATGCTCGGTGCGACCGAACAGGGTCTGCTCTCCCGGTTGGTCCACAACTCGCTGCATTTGGACGTGGTCAACGACGTGGACTGCTCGGTGTTGCTGGCCGAACGCCCATCCCAGCGGTCGATCCGCGAGCGGCTGTTTGGCTCCCCGCGGCGCGAGCGCCACCCCGCACGCGCGTTCCGGGACGCGGCCGACGGCTCCGCCGCATCCGACGGCGCTGCCGACGAGTGATCGTCGGGACGAAGGGAAGCTTTTCCGGCTCCCCGTCCCAGGACTCGGTATGGCTCGGTCCCCACTCTCCCTCGACGATTCGACGGTCGCCCGCCTCAGAGCCCTGGTGGTCGCAATGGTCGTTGCCGGCCTCGGCCTCGGCGCCGGCATCGTCCTCGTCGTCGGCCTCTCGGTGCTCCTGACCGTTCTCGGGTTCGACCCGTCGCCGCTGCTCCTCCTCGTCGTCTCGCTCGTGTCGATCCAGGGCGTCGCCTTCGGCGGCGTCGCGCTCGCGTATCTCCGCGTGCGCGGTCGACCCGTCGCCAGCGTCGGCCTCCGACTCCCCTCCGTGCGCGACCTCCTGATCGTCGTCGGTGGGTACGCGGCCGCGTTCGTCGCCGCCATCTCCGGGGCGATCATCATCAGCGTCACCGGCGCCCCAGCCGGCGAGAATCAGGTCTCCGAGTTCGCCACCGCCGATCCGAGCGTCCTGCTCTGGCTCGTCCCCGCTTCCTTCCTCCTCATCGGCCCCGGCGAGGAACTCCTCTTTCGCGGCATCGTCCAGGGTCGGCTGCGGGAGACGTTCGACCGCGTCCCCGGCGTCGTCCTCGCCAGCGCCCTCTTCGCCGGCATCCACTACGCCGCCCTGACCGGCGGCGCCGGCGGTCGACTCGTCACCGTGACCGTCCTCTTTTTCCCCGCCCTGGTCTTCGGGAGCGTCTACGAACTCACGGACAACCTCGTCGTCCCGGCGCTGGTTCACGGCGCGTACAACGCGACGCTGTTCGCGCTCGCCTACCTCGCGATCCGGCTCTCCGAGTCGGGGACGCTCCCCGAGGGCGGTCCCGCCACTCTCCTCGTCGACGGTGTCGCCGCTCTCCCGTGCTGATTCAGAACCCTTACCGCTCCGGCCGCGAAAGCGGTGGCCATGCGCGACTGCTTCGAGGTACGGGACGGCGACGCCCTCGGCCGGATCGGCGCGTTGACGGTCCCTCGGGCCGGCCGGACCGTCGAGACGCCGGCCCTCCTCCCGGTCATCAACCCCAACATCCGGACGGTGTCGCCCGCCCGCCTCGAAGCCGAGTTCGGCGCGGAGATCCTCATCACCAACGCCTACATCATCCGTGGCACCGACGACCTCCGCGAGCGAGCGCTCGACGAGGGTCTCCACGGGATGCTCGACTTCTCCGGCGCCATCGTCACCGACTCCGGCTCGTTCCAACTGGCCGAGTACGGCGACATCGACGTGACGACCCGCGAGATCCTCGAGTTCCAGCGCGATATCGGCTCCGACGTGGCGACGCCGGTCGACGTGCCGACGCCGCCCGATGCTGCCCGCGAGACGGCCGAAGCGGATCTGGAGACCACCGAGCAGGCGATCGCGGACGCCGAGGCCGTCGACACCGGTGAGATGCTCGTCAACGCCCCGGTTCAGGGATCGACGCATCTCGACCTCCGCGAGGAAGCGGCCCGTCACGCCGACGGGACGGATCTGGACGTGTTCCCCGTCGGCGCCGTCGTCCCCCTGATGAACGACTACCGCTACGACGACGTGGTCGACGTGGTCGCCGCCGCGAAGCGCGGCCTGGGCGCCGACCGGCCCGTCCACCTCTTCGGCGCCGGTCACCCCATGATGTTCGCGCTCGCGGCCGCGATGGGGTGTGATCTGTTCGACTCCGCCGCCTACGCCATCTACGCCCGCGACGACCGCTACCTCACCGTCCGCGGGACGAACCACCTCGACGAGATGGACTACCTCCCCTGCGAGTGTCCGATCTGCACGTCGCGGACGCCCGCCGACCTCCGCGCCGAGGACGACGATGCGCGCGAACGCCTCCTCGCGGAACACAACCTCCACGTCTCTTACGGCGAACTCCGCCGGATCAAGGGCGCGATCCGCGAGGGCAACCTGCTCGAACTCGTCGAGACGCGCGCCCGCGCCCACCCCGCGATGCTCGACGGCTACCGCACTCTGCTGGATCACGCCCGCCAACTGGAGCGCCACGACCCCGCCACCAAGGGGGCCTTCTTCTACTGCTCGGCCGAGAGCGCGCGCCGGCCCGAAGTGGTCCGCCACCACGACCGCCTCGGCCGCCTCGACGCGCCCGCCCGTCTCCTCTTGACCGAGGGGAACGCCCCCTCCGGCGACCGCTTCGACGCCGCGTGGCGCCTCCTTCCGCCGTTTGGCCCCGTCCCCCGTGCGCTCTCGGAGACGTATCCGTTCACCGCCGAACTCCCCGACCGGACCGACGCCGCGGCCTGTGAGGCCGCCGCCCGCGGCGTCGCAGCCTTCGTCGACGCCAACCCCGCGACCGACGTGACGGTCGCTCACGACGACTGGCCGGCGTCGGCGCGAGCGCTCCTGCCCGACTCCGTCACCGTCGAGCGACTGGGGGCGCGGCCGGACCGCGACGGCGCGTGACTTTTAGGTGTGTGGTACCAACTACCACACATGAACCGCCGATACTTCGTGGCGACGACCGCGACCGCTGCGGCGATTCCCCTCGTCGGCTGTACCGGGCCGGAGGACGGCGACGGCGAGGGCGAGGAGGAGAACGGCGGGAGCGGGCCGTACGGGAAAGTCGACGGCCACACTCGGCCGTCGACCCCGTGACCAGCCACCTTCGTGGTACCACGACCCTCGCAACCGTTATCCGTCGGCGGGGTGTACGATTGTTTGCAATGGCAAACGGTAAAGTTGATTTCTTCAACGACACTGGCGGCTACGGTTTCATCTCGACTGACGACGCGGACGACGACGTGTTCTTCCACATGGAGGACGTTGGCGGTCCGGACCTCGAAGAGGGGCAGGACGTCGACTTCGAAATCGAGGACTCCCCCAAGGGTCCGCGCGCGACGAACCTCGTTCGTAACTAATACTCGCGTTCCGTCCCCGCATTGCGGTGACGGCCGGCGAGAACTTCATTTCGTGTCTCCACCTTTCGAGCCACCGGTGTGTCGACCGTCGCTCACGCCGCAAGCCACCGGTAGCCACGCCGCAGGAGTTGCCCGGCGCCGACCAGCGTGAAGGCCGCCGCGCCGACCACGACGCCGGCGTGGACGCCCGGCAGAAGCGGCGCGGGCGTGAACCGCCCGACAGCGAGGAGGAGGACGGCGAGGAGCCACAGGCCGTAAGCGCCGACCGCGGCCCGTCGGAGGATGACGCGCATACCGTATTCCTCCGTGGCGCTCATACTCAGCGGCCCTCGTCGCACGCGTCGCGCATCCGCTCCGTGAAGTCCCACGAGTAGCACCGCTCCGGATCGATCCGGATCGCCACCTCGTCGCGTTCGGGGGCCAGCAGTCGCTCGGCGAGCGACGAGTCCGTCCCGCCGAGGTAGCGCTCCAGCAGGCTCCGCAGGACCGCCTTGTCGTCGTCGGATTCGATGGTCGCCGTTCCGTTCCCCCGAACCCCGCAGTAGGGCGGGTCGTTGGTCGACACCTCGAACGCGACGCCGTCGTCGTCGCGGAGATACTCGACCACGTCCGCCGCCGCGGACGTCGCACAGACCAGTCGTTCGGCGTCGGCGTCGAAGCGATACCACAGCGAGAGCATCCAGAGGCCGCCGCCGGGCGTCCGACAGGCCACCCGGACGGGAACGGTCGCGTCGGTCAGGAAGGCCGCCACCCCCGCGCGGTCCCACTCGCCGGTGTACGCTGTCATGGACGGTGTTGGGGCGGGGGCGAATAAAAGCCGCGGCCCCTCGATCAACCGTTGTGTCGCCGAAATACGGGCGCGCCACGTGGACCGTCACCGGGTGTCCGTGACGGCATGGGGGAGTAGAGCGTGTCTTCGGAGCGCGTGTGACCAACGCTCCATGCCTCGCTACGGCGGCCGGCTACATATACCACAGCCAACCGCGGTGAAAGTGAACGTGTCGGCCGTGAACGTTTTTGTCGGTCGCTTCGGAACACGGTGGCATGTCAGTCACTGCACTGCAGTTCGGCGTTCCCGGTGGTGTCGAGATGCTGATCCTCCTGCTCGTCTTCCTCCTCTCGTTCGTCGTCCCGATCGCCGTCTCCGTGCTCATCTACCGCGACGCCAAGGGGCGTGGTAGTCGACACGCCCTCGCGTGGGCGCTGGGCGCCTTCTTCGGCAGCCTCGTCGTCTGGATCCTCTACTACGTCGTCCGCGACGAAGTCGGCGGACGCAGTATGTAGCCGCTCCTCACTCACCTGATCGCCAGACGCCCTGCGATCAGGTGTGTGGATCGTTCCAAGCGCGACTATCGCCCGGGCGGGAACGAAACGTAGTTCCGCGCCCCCCGCCACGTCCACGCATGACCGAGTACTTCGAGGTCCACGCGCGCGACGGGGCCGCCCGCGTGGGCGAACTCCGCCTGCGCGACTCCGTCTCGACGCCCGCCATCGCCGACGACGTCGTCGTCGACGGCGGGAGTCTGTGGGCCGCCGACCGCGACCTCCCCGCGGGGAGCGAGGCCGAACTGACGGTGCTGCCCCACCGCTCGTTCCCCTCCGGCACTGACCCCACCGTGCAGGACTCCTTCGCCGTCGACTACCCCGACGTGGACTACCCCTGTGCCGCCGTCGTCACCGGGGAGACGGCCGCCGACTACGGCTGTGACGCGTACGTCCTCTCCACCACGACCGGCGTCGTGGGCCACGGCGAATCCTTTCGCGACGAGATGATCGCGGTCCGCGAGGCGATACCGCCGGACACCGCGCTCTACCTCGCCGGCGTCGCCACGCCCGCCAACGTCGCCACCCTCGTCGCCGCCGGGGTGGATCTGGTCGACACCAAACTCGCACGCGTGAAGGGGCGACAGGGCGTCTATCTCACCACCGAGGGCGCGTACCACCTCGACGAACTCCCCGACTGCGGCGAACTCCCCGGCGCCTTCCCCTCCGATCCGCCGCTCGCCGAGTTCTCCCGGGAGGACTGCGTCGCGCACAACGTCGCGGCGCTCCGGTCGGCGCTCGCGACGGTCCGAACCCGGATTCGCCGGGGCCGTCTCCGCGACTATCTGGAGGGACAGGCCCGCCACGAGAACTGGCTGACCGCCACGTTCCGCGAGTTCGACCACCAGTATCGGTATCTGGAGCAGCGGACGCCGGTGGTCCGCGAGGCCGAAATAAGCGCTGCGAGCGAGGACACCCTCAACCGGGTTGAGATCCAGCGGTTCGCCGACCGCGTGACGACCCGCTACCGCAACCGCTTCTCCAATCCGCTCGTCCTCGTCCCCTGTTCGGCCCGGAAGCCCTACAGCGACTCCCAGAGCCACGCCCAGTTCCACCGCGCGATCAACTACCGCGGCCACCTCGTCTCGATGACCTCGCCCATCGGCGTCGTCCCGCAGGAACTGGAGTGTACCTACCCTGCCCAGCACTACGACGCCGTCGTCACCGGCGACTGGACCGAGGGCGAGAAGGACTTCGTCGCCCGCGTCCTCGAACGCTATCTGGCGCGCAACGACTACCCGCGCGTGATCGCACACGTTCCGGGCGAGGGCTACCGCGACATCTGTGACCGCGTCGCCGACCGCGTCGACGTACCCTTCGAGTTCACGGTCGAGGACCACCCCACCACCTCGGCGTCGCTGTCGAACCTCTCGGACGCCCTGTCGGGCGACCTCAAATACTCCAAGCGGGAGCGCCAGCACAACACGGTCCGGGCCATCGCCGACTACCAGTTCGGCCCCGGCGCGGGCGACGACCTCTTTCCCGACCTGCGGACGACGAGTCGCCACCCGAAGCTACAGATCAGGGACGGCGACGGCACGCAACTCGCGGCGCAGGTGCCCCAGTACGGCGTCCTCTCCTTTACCCTCGCGGGCGCCCGCCACTGGGCCGAGAGCGACGCCCCGACCAAACGGGTCGAAATCGACGCCTTCGTGCCCCACGGGAGCGTCCTCGCGCCGGGCGTCGTCGACGCGAGCGACGACATCCGCGTCGGCGACGAGGTGGTCGTCGAGGGGCCCGCCGCCTTCGGCGTCGGCCGCGCCGAGATGAGCGGGCCGGAGATGCGCGACAGTTCCCGGGGCGTCGCCGTGGAAGTGCGCCACGTCGAGGAGACGTAACGCTTCGTCCCGACGACTTCGAGGACAACGCTTAACACCGTTTCCGAACTACGTGAGTCGATGCCATCGCCCGTCCGGCGCGACGTGATTCGGGTCGACCTCTCGGCGGGCACCGTCGCCCGCGAGCACGTCCCCGAGGACTGGCGACACGACTTCCTCGGGGGGAAGGGCCTCGGCGCCCGCTACCTCTACGACGAACTCGACGCGGGGACCGACCCGCTCGGGCCGGACAACCGTCTCGCCTTTCTGCTCGGTCCGCTCTCGGGGTATCTGCCCGGAGAATCGCGCTACGCCGCCGTCACCAAATCGCCCCTGACCGGTGCCTTTCTGGACTCCTACAGCGGCGGCTCCTTCCCCGACGCCCTCGCCGGCGCCCTCCCCGACGCCTTCGGACTGTTGATCCAGGGAGCGGCCGATCGGCCGGTGACGCTCACCGTCGAGGACGGCACGGCGACGCTGACCGACGCGACCGACCTCTGGGGCGCCGACGCCGCCGCCGTCGACGACGCCCTCGACGGCGCCGTCGCCTGTATCGGCCCGGCGGGCGAGAACGAGGTGGCGTACGCCACCATCGCGTCGGACGGCGGCGACCACCACGCCGGCCGGGGCGGTGCCGGCGCCGTGATGGGCGCCAAGCGTCTGAAGGCCGTGGCCGTCCACGGCGACCCGCCCGAGCCGACGGGGGAACTCGCCGCCCTCCGTGACCGCTACGACGACGCCTACCGTGACGACGACACCGGGCGCTGGCAGGCCGCCGGCGAGACGGTCGAAAGCGTCGACTTCGCCAACGAGGTGGGGGTCCTCTCCACCCGGGGCTGGCAGGGCGGTCAGTTCGACGACGCGGGCGATATCGGAATCGAGGCGGTGCGAGAGGCCGCCACCGGCCGGGAGAACGAGGACGACGCCGTCCCCGGCGGGTTCCGTGTCGACACGGCGGACGGCGAGTCCGTCCCCCGGGGTGGGGCCCTGATGTCGCTCGGCGCCGGCCTCGGCATCGACGACTTCGACGACGTGGCCCGCCTCGGATCGACCTGTGACCTGCTCGGAATGGACGCGATCAGCGCCGGGAACGCCGTCGCGTGGGCGATGCGCGCGGCCGACGCGGCCGCCATCGACGCCACCATCGACTTCGGTGACGCCGACGCCGCGGACGCGTTACTGGCGTCCATCGCCGCCCGCTCGACCGACCTCGGCGACATCCTAGCCGACGGCGTCGACGCCGCCCAGGCGCGGTACGGCGCGGAGTCGGTGCCGACGGTGAAGTCGATGGAACTCCCCGCCTACGACCCTCGCGGCGCTGCGGGGATGGCGCTGGCGTACGCCACCAGCGACCGCGGCGGCTGTCACCGCCGTGCCCGTCCGGTCGAGCGCGAGGCGTTCGCCCGAGACGAGTGGACGGACGCCGACCGCGTCACCACCGTCATCGGCGCCCAGAACGCCCGGTCGACGCTCTGGAGCCTCGTCGTCGACGACTTCGCCGGCGAGACGATGTGGGAGGACCTCGGTGCCGAGTGGTTGGGGGCCGTCGGTCTCGACCACGACCGCGCGTCGCTGGCGACGCTCGGCGAACGCGTCTGGACGCTCGTCCGCCTGTTCAACGTCCGCGAGGGGTTCGGTCGCGCGGACGACTCGCTCCCCGGCCTGTTCGAGGAACCGCTTCCCGATGGCCCGGCCGCCGGCCGTACCGTCGACCGCGAGGCGTTCGAGGCCATGCTCGACGCCTATTACGCGGCACGGGGCTGGTCGGCCGACGGCCGCCCCACGCCCGCGACGCTCGACCGACTCGGTCTCGCCGGCCTCGCCGACGACGAGACGCCACTCGGCGCGTCGCCGGCTGTCGACGGTGAGGGCTGCGAACGGACGTACGGCCACGGCCGCGGATCGTGACCGGGGACCGCTCGCCCGGCGCCGGCATCGGCCCCGCCTCGAACCCCTCCCGCCCCCACGACTGTTTCCGGTGTGGCGCGACCATCGAACCCGGGCACGTCTACGGTGCGCTCGACCTCCTCGACGCCGACGGCGACCTCCAGGTGTTGCTCTGTCGCTCCTGTTCGGCCGACTTGCGCGACTTTCTCGGGTGAGACGGATCGTCGAGACGGTCCGGTCCCGCTGGAATCCTCGACGGCCGACGCACACGGGGCTGCGCTCAGTAGTCGGCGGCCGTTCTGTGGTCTGGCGTGCCTGATCGCTTCCAACCCCGGTATAAACAGGTTATACGCATAAGCTACAGAGCGATGGGGTCACGGCTCCTCCGTTCGTTCGTATGGCACGGAGCACTGCCGACGACCGAGACAGCGCGACCGAATCAAAGTTCTACCTCCCCGCCGGGGTCTCCCCGTCGTTCGACGCCAGCCGGTTCGAGCGCATCTGGGCGACGCTGTTCGAGCATCAACTCTAACACGTCGAGATTGCGGCGACCGAACGCGTTGCATCAGCCGATTCAGGGGGGCGGTTCTGTGTCTCCCCGTTCGACCGACGGGATGGACGTGACACGATCGAACCACAGCCCCGTATTCGGTGACCAACCGACTCAGTTAAGCCACCACACGACCACCACTACGACGCCGGTACCAAGCATGGCACGGTCGACGTTCACCGAGCGTCCCGACACTGCTCGTACTGTCGGCTATAACGGGTTCGAGATAGTCGCCGCTCCGGGGGAGCGACTGTCTTCGTTGACTCACAGCCGACGGTATCAGCCGAACGGTTTGCCACCGTAACTCACCAGCCTACAGAACGATGTCCGATATTAAAGCGGTCGTTCGAGTCGAGCATCCCGATATCGTACTCACCGGGACCGTCACTCACGACCGAAGTTCGACGGTCAAGTCGGTGTCGGAAGCCGGAACTGATCCAACATCGGGCAAGTTCTTCTACCACATCGAGTCGTCCGATTTCCGCCAGTTCGAAGACGGATTACGGACTGATCGGACCATCGGCGAATTCGAACGGCTCATCGAAACCGGCGACGAGTCGGCGATCTATCGCTTCGAGTACACCGAGGAGGCGAAGATCCTCTCGCCGGTGATTTCGGCCGCGAACGGTGTCGTCCTCGACATGGAGAACGACGGGCGCGCGTGGCTCCTCACGGTGTGGATGCCCGAACGAACGGATCTGGCCCCAATCTGGGACTACGCAGCGGAGAACGACATCGACATCGAGTTACTGCGCGTGAACGAATACGCTAGTTTAGGTAATACGGACGCCGGGTTGACCGATAGCCAACGAGAGGCACTCCTCGTCGCGTTCGAAGCGGGGTATTTCGAAGAACCACGGAACGCAACGCTCAGCGAGGTGGCCGCCGATCTGGACATCTCTCAACCCGCAGCCAGTGGGCTCCTTCGACGTGGAATCAACCGACTCATCGTCTCGTCCCTGATCGACGACAGTGAACAGCGGGAGTGATCGAGTCGGCGTTGCTCCGTTTGTAATGGGTCGTGGTAGCTCGACCCTCGGAAGGGTTATCCCTTCCTCGTGCCTACGTTAGTCTGTAATGGCAAACGGTACGGTTGATTTCTTCAACGACACAGGCGGCTACGGTTTCATTTCGACTGAAGACGGCGACCTCGACGACGACGAAGACGTCTTCTTCCACATGGAGGACGTTGGCGGCGAGGACCTCACGGAAGGCACCGAGGTGGAGTTCGACATCGAATCTTCACCGAAGGGGCCCCGCGCAGCGAACGTCGTCCGACTGTAAAACCGTCGCTCACAACGACCTCGATTTTTCGGAAAATCACCGTCCTGCAGTCGCGACTGAGCGTCGTCGCACGTCCGATCGCGACCTGTCCCTTCGCTCCGAGTGAGCGATCGGTCAGCGCCGACCGGCGTGTCGAAGACGCACGCTCCGTGCCGCATCCCACCGACCGAGGACGTCAACACGGCCAGCGATCCGGACGAGTGCGGGATGCTTTTACCCCTCGCGGGCCACCCGTTCGTATGGACGAATTCGACCTCGGCGTCCCCACGCAGATTCTGGAATCGCTCCCGGACGAGGACGAGGCGGCCCGGCAGGATATGCAGCGAGCAGTCGCCGGTCTCGAAGCCCGACTGAACGAGGGCGTCGCGGCCGCCGACGACGAACGCGAGGCGGCCCAGACTGTCGTCGGCGCGCTCGAACGCCTCGAGGACCAGCTCGAACAGTACGACGAGTTCGTTCCCGAACTCCGGGCGTGGGGGCAGTCGCCCATCTACGCTATCGCGTGGCGGAACCTGCAGGCCGACCTCATCATGCAGATTCAGGAGATCGGCTGGGTCGCCGAGCGCATCGACCAGGAGCGCAACTACCGGACCGTCGAGGACGGCATTCGCCTGCGCGACCAGTAGGGCGTGCAGACGGTCCCGACGTTACTGCACCGTCGCCGCACTGTGCCGCGTGACTTTTTACGCCAGCGCACTTGACGACTGACATGGATCTGCAACTGCGATTCTTCGCGACGTTCCGCGAGGCGGTCGGTCAGAAGACGCTCGAACGCGAGTTCGAAGACGACTCGACCGTCGGGGACGTCCTCCTGACCCTCGAATCCGAGTACAACGGCCTCGAGGGGCAACTGCTGGACGATCAGGGCGACCTGCAGCCGAATCTCAACATCCTGAAAAACGGACGCGAGGTACTCCACATGAACGGCCCACAGACGGCGATGGAAGACGGCGACACGCTGTCCATCTTCCCCCCGGTGGCTGGCGGCGCATGAGCGAGGACTGGATTCGGCGGGAGCGTTCCTTCCGGGGCATCTCCCAACGACTCGCGATCAACTACCTCGAGAACCTCGGCGCCGAACAGGTCGCCGACGACCGGGTCGAAGCCGACGACTGGGCGGCCGACCTCTCCTCGCAGACCGTCGGCGTCGGCCCGTCGGTGTCGCTGACGCAGGTCGACCTCGTCTTCGAGGGCGATCCGGAGATGCTCGACTCGCTCATCGAGCGCTTCGCGCAGAAGGCGATGCGCGCGGGAGGCTGAACGTGTCGGACGCGTCGAACTCGCCGATCGACGGACAGGTGTTCATGCTCGCCTCGGCGAAAGCGAGCGTCGATCCCGGCACGCTCTCGGAGCTGCTCGCACGCGTCCAGACGCATCTCGCCGACCGAATCGACACGTACCGCCGCGAGTTCGAACGCGTCGCCGAGGACGAGGACCGCGAGGTGTTTCTCGTGCCGACGGGGCACTGGGAGACGGTCGGTGACCGACTCGACCTGGGCGACCGGGAGCGGAAGGCGGTCGCCCGCACCCACGGTGAACAGCTCCGCCGCATCGGCTCCGAGACCGGCCGCGACGAGGAGTTCGAGACGGCGCTGGAGATCCGAGAGGCGGTCGTCGTCGGTCGATGAAACGTCCGGAACCGGAATCCGAAACCGGAACCGAAAGCGGGTTGCGGGATCCCGTCCGAGATGGTGTATGCCCCGCGTTCCCGACGACCTCGTTGCCGGTATCCGGGCGACGCTCCCGCTCCAGTTGGGACTGATTCCCTTCGGCCTCGTCGCCGGTGTCGCGGCCGTCGACGCCGGCCTCTCGCCGTTGCAGGCGATCGGCCTGTCGGTCGTGGTCTTCGCCGGCGCCTCCCAACTCGCCGCCGTCGACTTGCTCGCACAGGACGCCTCCCTCGTCGTGGTCGTCCTCACGGCCGTCGTCATCAACCTTCGGATGAGCATGTACTCGGCCTCCATCGCCCCCTACTTCGAGTCGCTCCGGCGGCGGTGGGAGGCGACGTGTGCCTACTTCCTGACCGACATGTCCTACGCGCTGGCTATCGCGGAGTTCACCGACGACGACGAGACTGACCGCCGGTGGTACTACCTCGGGGCGGCCGTCACCATCTGGGCCGTCTGGCAGGTTGCGACCGTCGTCGGCGTCGCCGTCGGCGCGAGCGTCCCCGACGCGTGGGGCGTCTCCTTCGCCGTCCCGCTGGTCTTTCTCTCCCTGCTCGTCCCCGAACTGGCCGACCGACCGCGGGTGGTCGCGGCCCTCGTCGGTGGGAGCGTCGCCGTCCTCGGTGCGGGATGGCCGCTGAATCTCGGCCTCCTCGGCGGCGCCCTCGCCGGTGTCGCTGCCGGCGTCGTCGTCGAGGGGAGGGCGGCATGACGACGACGTACGGTCCGCTGGCCGTCTGGGCGGTCGTCGTCGCCGTTGGCCTCCTCACCTTCGCCATCCGCTACTCCTTCATCTACCTGCTCGGCCGCGTCGACGGCGTGCCACCGCGGATCGAACGGGCGCTTCGGTACGTCCCGGCGGCGGTGCTGGCGGCCCTCGTGGCGCCGGCGTTCGTCGACCCGGGCCCGACGGCGGCCGCGACGCTTCTCGACCCCCGCCTCCTCGCCGGCGTCGTCGCGGCGGGTGTGGCGTGGACCACCGAGAACATGTTCGCGACGCTCGCGGTCGGGATGGTCACGTTCTGGACCGCCGGAACCGTGCTGTAGCGGCGAAAAAACGCGTCCGTTCGATCAGTCGTCGTCGTTCGTCGGCGCCTCGGGCTCGTCCGAGGAGATGGGGTCGCTGGCCTCCTCGCTGAAGCCCGCCGAGGACTCCATCCGGCGCTTGGCTTCGGGATCGAACTGCGCCTCGATGTCCTGGTACTTGCTGACGAAGGAGAGTTCGTGGTGGCTCTCCGTCGGGTGGCCCAGATAGCGATCTTCGAGGTCGAACTGCGCGCGTTCGTCTTCTTCGGCGAGTTGCTTGAAGTCCTCGTAGACGGCGTGGGCGCCGGAGTGGAGGCCAAAGAGGGTGATGAAGATGTACTTGTAGCCGAGGTCGCCGAGTTCGGCGAACGTCAGCGGGTCCTCCTCCTCGGACCACGCGAACGACGACGAGTAGTTGAACGCGAGGTCGAGATCCGGATGCGTCTCGTGGATGGTCTCGGCGTACTCGACGGCGTCCTCGCGCGAGGGGTCGGGCATCTCCGGCCAGACGAGGTCGACCCCGGCGTCGGCGTAGATGCGCCCGCGTTCGAGGTGTTCGTCCCAGTCGCCGTTGGCCGAGCCGTAGGCGTCGGTGCGGGCGATGATGACGGTGTCCTCGCACTGCTTGGCGTCGACGGCGGCGCTGAAGCGTGCCTCGGCGTCCTCGCGGGAGACGATCTGCTTGCCCGCGATGTGGCCACAGCGCTTGGGCGTCGTCTGGTCCTCGATGTGGACCGCCGCGACGCCCGCCTTCTCGTACTCCCGCACGGCGCGGCGGACGTTGTGAATCCCTCCGTAGCCGGTGTCGCAGTCGGCGATCACGGGCAGGTTCGTCGCCTCCACGATCCGCTTTGCGTTCTCGACCATCTCGGTCATCGTCACCATCTCCAGGTCGGGGAAGCCGAACTGGCCGAGGACGGTCGAGTAGCCGCTCATGTACACCGCGTCGTGACCCGTCATCTCCGCCAGCCGTGCGTCGAGGGCGTGGTAGAGGCCGGGGGCGAACACGAACTGCTGGTCCGCCAGTTGCTCGCGGAACTGGGCCGCCGCGGGGTTGTCGATATCGCGCGTGAACGTGTCGGTGTCGAGGTCTTCCGGTGTCATCGGGGGGTAGTGTCGTCGGTGGTCGGGCGGCCGAGGTCGGGGACCAGCGGCGCCTCCTGTGCCAGTTCGTCGTCGTACGTCCGCTGTGTCGTGGCGTCGGCCTGCGGCGCTCGCGGCGTCCGGCCACCGTCCGTCCGGGTGCCGTCCGCGCGGCCGATGTTGGGAACGAGTGGGGCTTGCTGTGCGAGTTCGTCGTCGCGTTGGGGTGTCATGTGGGTGGTGTTGGGTCGCGTAGTAATCGTTCGTCGATCCGGCTCGCCTCGGCGGTGGCGTCGCGTACGTGCATTGCAACCGGCCGAATGCGGGGGGACACAATAAACCTAATGATCTTTAATGATAATATTAGTTAATGAGTTTTATCGCTTTAAATGTTGTTTGGTAGCAATGCTCATGCATAGCGATCCACTCCACGGGGCTTAATTCCGTTCAGCCCCGACTTCCGGTAGATGGTAGCCGCGATAGAGATCGACGACCTCCGGAAACGGTACGGCGACGTGACGGCGCTCGACGGCGTCTCGTTGACGGTGCCCGAGGGCAGCTTCTTCGGACTGCTCGGCCCCAACGGCGCGGGCAAGACCACGTTCATCAACGTCCTCGTCGGTCTCGTCCGCAAGAGCGGCGGCGAGGCGCGGGTGTTCGGTCACGACGTCGAGACGGATTACCGGGAGGCGCGGGACCGCATCGGCCTCGCGCCCCAGGAGTTCAACGTCGACCGCTTCTTCCCGATCCGGGAAGTGCTGGAACACAAGGCGGGCTATCACGGCATCCCCGCAGGCGAGGCGCGCAAGCGCGCCGACGAGGTGTTGAAACAGGTCGGCATCTACGAGAAGCGCGACACGCGCTTCGACTGGCTCTCCGGCGGGATGAAGCGCCGGTTCCTGATCGCGCGAGCGCTGGTCACCGATCCCGACCTCCTCATTCTCGACGAGCCGACCGCGGGCGTCGACGTCCAGCTTCGGCACGACCTCTGGGACCTCATCACCGACCTCAACGAGGGGGGGACGACCATCCTGCTGACCACCCACTACATCGAGGAGGCCGAACGCCTCTGTGACGAGGTGGCTATCCTCGACGGCGGGCAGGTCGTCACGGTGAGCACGCCGGACGAACTCATGGATCGGGGCACCGACCGCATCACGGTCACCTTCCGCGAACCGATCCGGTCGACCCCCGCCATCGGCGCCGGCAACGGCCAGGTCGAAGCGGTCGACGTACAGGACGGGAGACTCGTCGTCTCGGCGTCGCGTGGTGGCCTCGTCGCCCCCGACCTCGTCCGTGAACTCGACGCCGCGGGCTACGAAATCGTCGACCTCGACGTGTCCCGCACGTCGCTGGAGGAGGTGTTCGTCGAGCTGACCCGCACCGGGTCGGCCGTCGCCGACGGGGGACGGCCATGAGCCGAAGCACCGTCCAGCTGAAGACGCTCGTCCGGCGGGAGATTCTCCGGTTCGTCAGGCGGCCGTACAACACCTTTCTGCCGCCGATCATCACGAATACGCTGTATTTCGCCGTCTTCGGCGTGATTCTCGGGAGCCGAATCGGTGCGATCGCCGGTGTGAGCTACATCCAGTTCGTCCTGCCGGGGCTGGTCGTCCTCGGCGCCATCTCGGACGCGTTCGAGAACGCCTCCTTCTCCATCTTCCACGGCCGCTGGAACAACTACATCGACGCCGTGATCGTCACCCCGATGTCGAATTTCAACATGGTCGTCTCCTACGTCGTCGCCAGCGCGACGCGAGGCGTTCTCACGGCCGTGCTCATCGTCGGCGTCGGCCTCGTCTTCACCGCGGTCCCGCTGTCGCATCCGCTGTATCTGGTCGCGTTCGTCCTCGTCATCACGACGCTGTTCGGCGGCCTCGGCATCATCGGTGGGCTGTGGGCCGACGACTTCGACTACCTCACCGTGATGAACCAGTTCATCCTCCGCCCGCTGGTGTTTTTCGGCGCCGTGTTCTACTCGCTCGACGTGTTGCCGCCGCTGTGGCGGGACGTGTCGCTCCTCAACCCCATGGTGTACATGGTCAACGGCGTCCGGTACGGCATGATCGGCGTGACGGAGATCGATCCGAACACGTCGCTGCTCGTGCTGTCCGCGGCGACGGCCGCCGTCCTCTTCGTCGACTTCCTGTTGTTCAAGCGCGGCTACGGCCTGACCGAGTGACGCCGTCGCGGCGGGCGCTGCTCGTCACGCCCCGGCGACGGATCTCGTTTAACGGTTTCGATGCGTCCGATAGGTACAATCCGCGTTTTTGCCAAGCCAGCTTATTACGGGACGGCCCACCGACGCCGAACTGCAATGTCGAACGGACCCGATGACCCGACCTCGACGCGGTGGCAGTCCTACGCCCTCGTCGTGGTCGCGGCCATCCTGTTGAGTGCGGTCCTCGCGCCCGTCGCCTACGATCGGGCGACGGCCCCCGACGGTCGCGTCGCCGTCATCTCGGTGGAGGGGTTCATCTCCGCCAACTCGGTGACAGCCGTCCAGGAGGACCTCCGCGAGGCCCGCGAGAACGAATCGATCGACGCGGTCGTGCTGAACGTCGACAGCCCCGGCGGGTCGGCGGCCGCGAGCGAACAACTCTACCTCTCCGTCCAGCGGACGGCCGAGGTGATGCCCGTCGTCGCGAGCGTCAAATCGACCGGCGCGTCCGGCGCCTACTACGCGATGCTTCCCGCTCGCGACATCTACGTGACCCCGGCCTCCATCGTCGGGAGCGTCGGCGTCCGCGGCGCGGCGCCCGGCCCCTCGCTCCCCGGCGAGATCAAGAGCGGCCCCGACAAGGCGAGCGCAACCGCCGATCAGCGCCGCGCACAGATCGAGACGCTCCAGCGCGCGTTCGTCGGAAGCGTCATGAAACACCGCAGTGACGACCTCGAACTCTCCCGCACCGAGGTCGCACACGCGAAGGTGTACACCGGCGCCCGCGCCGTCGAGAACGGCATCGCCGACGAGGTCGGCTCGACGCCCGAGGCTATCGACGCGGCGGCCGAGGCTGCCGGCCTGGAGGACTACGATGTCGTCCGCAAGGAGCCACCCCGTACCGGCGGCCTCATCCTGCTCAGTGCGAACGACGGCGGAACGGTCGTCGTCGAGCAGAGTCCCGCGGGCTACGACGCCGTCGACACGCCGACCTTCCTGATGGTGTACGGCGAAGTCCGGACCACAGACGAGGTGATCGGTAATGTCAGCGCCTAAATCCAGACTCGCAGTCGTCTTCGTCGTCGTCGTCGCCGCCATCGTCGGCGGTGCCGCCCTGACGCCCTACGCCCTCGGCTCGGCGGACGACGCCGACACCGGGCCCGTGAGCGTCGAGAACCAGCAGTTCCAGCCCGGGACTATCCTCCCCGAGGAGACGACCGAACAGGGGGAGATACGGATGGACAGCGACGCCACCGGCAAGACCGTCCTCGTCGACGTGGGGCACGAGAACGGCGTCACGAAGACGCAGCTCGAACCCCTGCTGTCGACGCTGATCGAGAACGGCCACCAGGTGCGGTTCTACCGCGGACAGCGACGGAGCCTGAACGAGTCGCTTCGCTCCGCCGACGCCTTCCTCGTCGCCAGCCCGCAACAGCGCTTCACCAGCGACGAACTCGCGGGCGTCGAGGCCTTCACCGACGCCGGTGGGCGCGTCCTCGTGATGGGTGATCCGCCGTCGGTGCAGGCCTCCGGCGGCCTCCTGTTCGGCCTCGGCGGTCTCCAGCCCACCGCCCCGAGCACCACGGCGCTCGGATCGACCTACGGCGTCGCCTACGGCTCCGGCTACCTCTACAACATGGAGGAGAACGACAACAACTTCAAGAGCATCTACGCCCGTCCGACGGGCAACGCCGGGCTCACGGACGGCGTCGACCGCGTCGTGATGCGCGAGGCCGTCCCGCTCCGGACCGCCGGCGCCACGCGGGCGCTCGTCGGCACCGAGGGGACCCACCTGTCGACCACCCGCGACGCCGGCCAGTACGCGGTGCTCGTGCGGAGCGGCAACGTCACTGCCGTCGGTGACACCGACTTCGTCACCCGTGAGAACGCCTACACCGCCGACAACGACGTCCTCGTCGGCAACCTCGCGGACTTCCTCGTCGACGGCGAGAAGCGGTCGGGCGCGCCCGAACCGCCGGGCGCGGACCAGCCGCAGCGACCGCCGGCCGGTGGCGAGCGCGGCGGGCAACCGACGCCCCCGCCGACGCCGGCCCCCGAGTCCGCCTGACGCCGCCCGCCACGCGTCGGCGGTCCGGCCCACCGACCGTAGCATATTTCGGCGTCGGTCGACGGACTGGTAGTATGCCACCGTTCACCACATCGCGCCGCCAACTGCTGCGATGGGTGGGGGCGGCGAGCGCCGCCGGACTCGCTGGCTGTGCCGGCGGCTCCGGCGACGGTACGGAACTCGTCGCGACGCTCGGCGCCGACGTGAGCACGTACGATCCGACGCAGGCCAACGACACGACGTCCCGCAAGGCGTTCGGCCTCGTCTACGAACCGCTCGTCTCCGTCGACTTCGAGGGCAACGTCCGCCCGACGCTCGCCACGTCGGTCGACCAGCAGGACGACCTCACCTGGCGCGTCTCGCTCCGCGAGGGCGTCACCTTCCACGACGGGAGTGACCTCACCGCCACTGACGTGAAGGCCACCTTCGAGCGCTACGAGGGGACGCCCCGCGAGTCCGACGTGTTCCTCTGGTACGACGACGCGACGGTCCGCGACGACACCACGATCGACGTGACGCTCTCCGAACCCTACGCTCCGTTTCGACTCTCGCTCGGGGGCGTGCCCATCGTCCCCGAGGCGGTCGCCACCGGCGACCTCGACCTCTCGAACGGGCCCGTGGGCACCGGCCCGTACGCGTTCGACGCGCACGAACCCGACCGGCTCTACCGGATCGTCCGCAACGAGGACCACTGGTACGACGGTGACGGCGTCCCCGAGACGCCCCCCATCGAAACCGTCACTTTCCGCATCATCGTCGAGCAGTCCTCCCAACTGGCCGCCCTCCAGGGTGGCGACATCGACCTCGCCAACAACCCGCCGGCCGACGCGGTGGCCGACCTGCGGCAGGACGACGCGATCACCATCTCCGACCGCCTCGCCGGCGGCTTCGAGATGCTCGTCTTCCCGCTCGCCACCGAGCCGTTCTCGAACCGCGACGTTCGCGAGGGCGTCTCGCGACTCGTCCCGCGCGAGGAGATCATCGAGTCGGTGTACGGCGGTATCGGCCAGCCCGCGTACGCCCCCATCTCACCCCTCCTCTCGGACTACACCTCCGACGCCTTCCTGCAGGAGATGGGCGACGAACACATGCGGTACGACCCCGAGCAGGCCCGCCAACTGCTCGATGCGGGCTTCGCCGACCTCGGTATCGACCCACCCTACGAAACGACCATCGTCACCAACGAGACGGGCGACCGGGTGCGGTGGGCACAGCTCGTCCGCGACGAACTGAACCGGACCGACTACTTCGACGTCTCGCTCGAACAGTTCGAGTGGAACACCTACATCTCGCGCGTGCTCGCCGGGGACTCGCACCGCTCGGACGCCATGATGGCGCTCGGCTGGTCCGGCGGCTGGGACCCCGACACGTACCTGCGCAACCTGTTCTACAGCGGCCAGGCGACGCCGTCGTGCTGTAACGCCGCCCACTACGCCAACGACGAGGTAGACCGCCTGCTCGACGAGGCGCTCACCACCTACGACACCGCGGCGCGGCGCGACCGCTACGAGCAGGCCCAGCGCCAGGTCGTCGCCGACGCCCCCGTCGCGTTCGTCCGCTTCGGCACGCGCATCGAGGCGTTCCGCACCGACGCCGTCGACGGCTTCCGCACCTATCCGCTCGACTCCGGGGAGTTCACCGCCATCTACGCGCCGTGGGCGGGCACCTACACCACCACCGGAGGCGGGTGATGTCGCTCCGGCGCTACGTCCTCCGGCGGACGCTGCTCACCCTTCCCATCCTCCTTGGCGTCTCCGTGCTCACGTTCGGGCTGGTGAAACTCCTCCCGGGCACACCGGTCGACTACGTCCTCCAGTTTCAGGAGGCGACGCCCGAACTCCGGGCGTCGCTCCGCGCCCAGTACCACCTCGACGAACCGCTCTGGAATCAGTACCTGCTCTGGCTGAACGACGTGCTCCACCTCGACTTCGGCGACCGCGTCGTCTCCGACCGGAGTGTCACCGCCGCCATCGCCGAGCGCCTCCCCGAGACGCTCGTCCTCGGCGGCGCCGCCTTCCTGATCGCCCTACTCGTCGGCGTCCCGACCGGCGTCGTCGCCGCCGTCAACCGGGGGACGCTCCTCGACGAAGGCAGCCGGGTCGTCGCGCTCGCCGGCATCGCCACCCCGAACTTCTGGCTCGGCCTCCTGTTGCTCCTCCTGTTCGGCGTCCACCTGAATCTCGCCCCCGTCATTCCGCCCGTCGCCCCCCTCCTCGCCCCCGAATCGCTCGCCTTCCTCGTTCTCCCGTCCCTCACCCTCGGCACCGCCTCGGCCGCGCTTTTCACCCGGCTCACTCGCTCGGCCGTCACCGAACAGCTCGGGCGGGAGTACGTCCGGGCCGCCCGGGCGCGGGGACTGGACGAGCGGACCGTGATCGTCAAACACGTCCTGCGCAACTCGCTGGTGTCGGTGGTCACCGTCGCCGCGGTGCAGGTCGCCTTCCTCCTCGACGGGGCCGTCGTCATCGAGCGGGTGTTCTCGTGGCCCGGCCTCGGCCGCCTGCTCGTGCGCGCCATCCTCCAGCGCGACTTCCCCGTCGTGCAGGCGGTGGTGTTGCTCGTCGCCACGGCGGTCGTCGTCGCCAACCTGCTCGCGGACGTGTTGTACGCCTGGCTCGACCCCCGCATCACCTACTGATCATGCCCCGAAACCCACTCGATGGCCGCGGCCGACTCCGCGTTCGCGGGTTCGGAAGCGACGACGCCGACGGTGACGCCGAGGCCGCCACGGCGACGACCCCGACGACCGACCGCTGGCGTCGCGCCTGGACTCGCTTCCGCCGCGACCGCGCCGCCGTCGCCGGCCTCGCCGTCATCGCCGTCATGGCACTGCTCGCCGTCTTCGCCCGACCGATCGAGGTGAGCGGCGTCGTCGTCCAGCCGGTCGCCCTCGCGCCGTACGATCCCGGCGCCTCCGGCGTCGCGCCCGCCTACCGTCCGCCGTCGCTCGCCCACCCCTTCGGCACCGACTGGGCCGGTCGCGACGTGTTCTCCCGCGTCCTCTACGGCGGCCGGTACAGCCTCTCCGTCGGCGTGATCGCCGTTTCCCTCGCCCTGCTCGTCGGCGTCCCCCTCGGCGCCGTCGCGGGCTACGTCGGCGGCTGGGTCGACGAGACGATTATGCGGCTGGTCGACGTGCTCTACGCCTTCCCCTTCCTCGTCCTTGCCATCGCGCTGGTCGCGGTGTTCGGCCAGGGCTTCTGGAAGCTCGTCGGGGCCTTGGTCGCCGTCGGCTGGATCGGCTACGCCCGCCTCATCCGGGGGGAGGTGTTGGGCGTGAGCGAACGCGACTACGTGCTCGCGGCGCGGGCCCTCGGCGCGAGCGACCGGCGCATCCTCCGACGGCACGTCGTCCCCAACGCTATCGCGCCCGTCATCGTGCAGGCGACGCTCAACGTGGGGACGGTCGTCCTCTCGGCGGCGGCGCTCGGCTTCCTCGGCCTCGGCCTCCAGCCCGGCACCGCCGAGTGGGGATCGATGCTCTCGGCCGGGCGCGACACGCTCGTCGGCGGCGAGTGGTGGGTTACCGTCTTCCCCGGCCTCGCCGTCTTCCTCTTCGTCCTCTCGATCAACCTCGTCGGCGACGGGGTCCGGGACGCGCTCGACCCGGACGCCGACACCGACACGTATCGGGGGGCGCGCTGATGGCGCTGCTAGAAGTCGAGGATCTCGACGTGCGCTTCTACACTGAGGGGGGCGTCGTGCAGGCGGTCGACGGCCTCTCCTACACCCTCGACCGCGGCGAACGCCTCGGCGTCGTCGGTGAGAGCGGCGCGGGCAAAACCGTCACCGCGCTCGCCGTCCTCGGCCTGCTCGACGACCCCGGTCGGATCGAGGGCGGGTCGATCCGATTCGACGGCGAGGACCTGCTTGACGCCTCGCCGGACCGCCTCCGTCGCCTCCGCGGCGGCGAGGTCGGCATGGTGTTTCAGGACCCCGAGACGGCGCTCGATCCCGTCTACACCGTCGGCGAGCAGGTCGCCGAGGCGGTGCGCGTTCACACCGACCGCGAGGGGGCGGCCGTCCACGACCGCGCCGTCTCGCTGCTGGATCGAGTCGGCATCCCCGACCCCGCCACCCGCGCCACCCAGTACCCCCACGAGTTCTCGGGCGGCATGGCCCAGCGGGTCGTCGTCGCCATCGCGCTGGCGGGCGATCCCGACCTCCTGATCGCCGACGAACCGACCACGGGGCTGGACGTGACCATCGAGGCCCAACTGCTCGACCTGCTCGACGACCTCGCTGACGACGACCTCGCGGTGCAGCTCGTCTCCCACGACCTCGGCGTCGTCGCCGGGTTCTGCGACCGCGTGGTCGTGATGTACGCCGGGCAGGCCGTCGAACGCGCACCCGTCGACGACCTGTTCTACCGTCCGAAACATCCCTACACGGCCGGGCTGTTGAGCGCGATTCCCCGCATCGGCGACGACCGCGACCGGCTGGCGACCATCCCGGGGACGACGCCCGACCTCGCCTCGCCGCCGCCGGGCTGTCGCTTCCACCCGCGGTGTCCCTACGCCGAGGACGCCTGCACGAAACGCGATCCGCCGCTGGCCGGTGTCGACGGCGAGGTGCGACACACCTCGGATAGCGACGCCGGCGACGGCATCGGCGACCACCGGGCCGCCTGCCTCGCCTACGTCGACGACGCCGACTTCGACAGCGACCTCGACTTCCGCGTCGAGATCACGGACGGCGCGAACGCCGACGGGGAGGGCGGTTCGTGACCGAACCCCTGCTCAGCGCCGACGGCCTCGTCAAACACTACCCCACCGAGGAGTCCTTCCTCGACCGTCTCCTCGGCCGCCGACAGTGGGTGCGCGCCGTCGACGGCGTCGACCTCGACATCCACGCCGGCGAGACGCTGGCGCTCGTCGGCGAGTCCGGCTGCGGGAAGAGCACGCTCGGGCGGACGCTCCTCCACCTCGAGGAGCCGACGGCCGGGACGGTTCGCCACCGGGGCGACGACCTCGGCGCCCTCTCCGCGTCCGACCTGCGGGCCCGTCGGCGCGACCTCCAGTACGTCTTCCAGAACCCGACGGCCAGCCTCGACCCCCGCCTCACCGTCGGCGACGCCGTCGGCGAGGCGCTGGCGGTCCACGACATCGCCGCGAACGAGAGTCGCGACGCCCGCGTCGCCGACCTACTGGAGACGGTCGGGCTCCGCCCCAGTCACGCCGCCCGCTACCCGCGGGAACTCTCCGGCGGCCAGCGCCAGCGCGTCGGCATCGCTCGCGCCCTCGCCGTCGACCCCCAGTTCGTCGTCTGCGACGAGCCCGTCAGCGCCCTCGACGTGTCCGTGCAGGCGGGCATCCTCAACCTCCTCGCGGATCTGCAGGACGAGTTCGGCCTCACCTATCTCTTCATCGCCCACGACCTCTCGGTCGTCCAGCACGTCGCCGACCGCGTGGCGGTGATGTATCTCGGCGACCTCGTCGAAGTCGGCCCCGTCGAGGACGTGTTCTCGCCGCCGTACCACCCCTACACCTGGTCGCTCCTCTCGGCCGTCCCCGAACCCGATCCGCGGTGGGAGCGCGACCGCGTCGTCCTCGATGGCGCCGTCCCCTCCGCGACCGACCCCCCGGACGGCTGCAAGTTCCACACTCGGTGTCCCATCGTCCAGGACGACTGCGACGAGTGGCCCGACCACCCCGACCTCGAACCGGTCGACGCCGACGGCGACCACGCCATCGCCTGTCCGTATCACGACCGACTGGAGGAGTCGTGACCCGCCCGCCCCGTCGCGCCGAGCGAACCGACGCGCTCGCCCGTGACGACGACCACCCGAACACGCCGTCCACCCGTCCGACGGCGACCCGGTCGTTCGACGCCACGAAGGCCAGCCACGCGCTCCTCCCCCGCAGCCTCCGCCGTCGCGCCCTCGTCGTCGACTGCACGACCGACCGCGCGCGCTACGCATCCGACGAGCCGATCCGCGTCCGCCTGACCGTCCGCAACCGACTTCCCCTCCCGCTTCGTCTGCGCACGACCGCGCCCGTCCCGTGGACGTGGTCGGTGGACGGCGTCGACCGCGCCTCGACAGTCGACTCCCTCCCCGACGACGCCGGCACTCTCCGGTTCGCCCGCCGCGAAACCAAGACGTTCAGGGTTGTCTGGCACCAGCGCGTCCGCGTCGCCCCCGACGAGTGGGTCGCTGCCGACGCCGGCGACCACACTATCGGTGCGCGACTCCTCGTCGACGACCCCCGACTCGCCGCGACGACGACCATCCGGATCGAATAGCCCAAGGTCGACGGGCGCGCAGAGCGATCATGCGCCAGTTCGTCGTCGTCGGGCACGACGCCCCGACGACCCCCGACTTTGCGCTCGACGACCTCGCGGGCGCGGCCGGCCGTCTCGACGTGCTCTGTCGGTGTGTCAACGCCGCGTTCTTCCTCTCCCACGCCATCCGCGAGGACGTTCGCGCCCATCTCGTCCTCGCCGATGCGTTCACCGTCACCTTCGAGGGGAGTGACCTCCGCCGCCTCAACCCCGACGAGCGGAGCACGGCCGCGCTGATCCGGACGGCGCTCGACCGCCGCGAGGACGCCATCGGCCACCAGCCGGTCGAATCCACCCCCGGTGTCTCGATCCGACGCCGGGACTTCGAGGCGACGCTCGACGCCCTCGACGGGACGCTCGTCCACCTCCACGAGGGCGGGACGCCGGTCGTCGACTGCGACCCGCCGGACGACCCCGTCTTCGTCCTCTCGGACCACCACGACTTCACGGCCGACGAAACCGACCTGTTGACCGACCGTGCCGACCGGCGCGTCCGCCTCGGGCCGAAGGCACTCCACGCGGACCACGCCATCACCGTCGCGCACAACTACCTCGACACCGGGGGCTTTCGGTCGTACTGATACGGCTTAGTGTAACTGTTTACTGGTGGTTCGTCGGGGCGGTCCGGCGAACCACCGGTACCGACTTACACGAATCCGTATGAAGCGCTCGAATCACAACTGTTAAACTCGGCGCTGGCGTTCGTTCGACCGCGGGCCGGTGGGGTAGCTTGGTATCCTTCGGCCTTCGGGTGGCCGTAACCGCGATTCGAATTCGCGCCGGCCCATTTTCCCCACTTTCACTCGGTGAGCGACGGGTTCGGGTGGCCGTAACCGCGTCCTCGTGAGCGACGCAGGAGCGAACGAGGGCAAGCGAGACGAACGCAGTGAGTCTCGCGTGATTCGAATTCGCGCCGGCCCATTTTCCCCACTTTCACTCGGTGAGCGACGGGTTCGGGTGGCCGTAACCGCGTCCTCGTGAGCGAGGCGGGACCGAAGGTCCCGCTGGAAGCCGGCCGCAGGCCGGCGACGAAGCGAACGAGGACTCGCGGAGCTTTGCTCCGCGGTGATTCGAATTCGTGCCGGCCCATGTTCCCCACTTTCAATCGGTGAGCGACGGCCGTCGGGTGGCCGTACCCACGTCCGCGCGAGCGTCGCGAATCGCCGTCGATCCGTTCTTTTATCGTTCTCACGCCCTACCATCACCTGTGGCCGACCCGTTCGAGATTCTGGAGGTGGATTCGGATGCGGACGACGCGGCGATCGACCAGGCGTACCGCCGCCGGGTCATGGAGACCCATCCGGATCAGGGTGGGTCGGCACGCGCCTTCCAGCGGGTGAAGGAGGCCTACGAGGCGATCACGGCGACGCGGAACGGCGAGGCCGCGCCCGAAGCCGTCGACGACGGCGAGGAGACGGTCGACGACGGGCACCACGACGCTGGCTCCCGCGTCGAGTATCTCAACTACGAGGTGATCGCCGACCGCGGGTGGTCGATCGATGACGAGGAGCTGTTCGCGACCGCGGCCGACGCCGGACTCGACGCCGAGGACTACGGTGAGTTCCGGGTCGACCCCGGCGAGACGCTGCTCGAAGCCGCCGAGAATCGCGGGTTCGCCTGGCCCTACGCCTGCCGCGGCGGGGCGTGCGCGAACTGCGCCGTCGCCGTTGTCGAGGGCGAGATGACGGTCCCCATCGATCACGTCCTGTCGAGCGAGATGACCGAGCGCGGCATCCACCTCTCCTGTATCGGAGCGCCGGCGACGGCCGAGATGCAGGTCGTCTACAACGTCAAACACATGCCGGAACTCGACGAACTCCGGCTGCCGGCGTATCGGTTCGAGCGAACCCAGTCGGTCGACTAGCGCCGGAGTCGACCGAGCAACGCGACCGCCACCAGCGACAGGAGGGCGACGACGGCGCCGAAGCCGGGGCCGTCGTCGGAGGTGGTGCCGGGGAACGGCGTCGGCGTCGCCGTCGCCGTGGCGGTGCCGGTAGCGGTTTCGGTCTCGGTCACGGTCGGCGTCGGCGTCGCCGTCGTGGTCGCGGTCGGCGTCGAGTCGGGCATCGGCGTCGCCGTGACCGTCGGCGCCGTCGGCGTCGCCGTCGCCACCTGTCCACGGACGCGGACCGTCACGGTTCGGTTCCCGGCCTCGATGTTACTCCCCGACGCGGTGACCCTGTAGAGTCCCGGCGTGGGGTTGGGGATGTCGACGGTGATCTGCTGGTCGTTCTCCGTGATCCGAGCGGCCGCGACTTCGGCGCCGGCGGGGTCCACGACGGAGACGTCGAGTCGGTCCGCCTCGGCGAAGCTGTATCGGGCCCGAATCGTGAGCCGATCCAACTTCCCCGGATCAGTCGAGCGACCGGTCACGTCCTGTTGGTTGTCGTTCCGAAGGACGATGCTGTACACCTGTGGCCGGACCACGTCCAAGTCGGCGCGGATGTCGCTGTCGCTCTCGGCGTAGTAGGAGCCGACCGGCACGCCGTCGAAGTTCGCGTTCGTCGGATCGACGGTGAACGACTCCCCGCCGCCGACGGTGGTGAACGTCGTCTCCTCGGTGCCGACCGTCTCGTCTCCGGATAATTGGGTCGACGAGATGTCGAGCGTCTCGCTGACGTAGACACGTACCGGCGGCCGCGTGTCCGCGGGCGCGTCGCGCGGTTCGGTCACGGCGACGACGGGGAGGGTAACGGCACCGACCGCGAGGACGATCAGTGCGACGACTGCGGCTCGCCTCGTGTTTCGTGTCACTGTGTTTATTTTCCCGGGCGATCACATAAACGTACACCCCGCGGCGAGCGACGGCGGGGGAAGGCTCAATACGTGGGGCAAACATCCGGGGGTATGGACTGTCCGCAGTGTGGCGGCACGCTCGCTACGTACGCCCTGAGCGGCCGGGAAGCGTCCGTCTGTGAAGACTGCGGCTACGTCGGCATCGCGGCCGAACACCGGGGCGAGGCTCGCCGAGTCGAATCGTGGGACGACGCTCTCCGGCGGTTCTACCGCGCCCACGACACCGACGCGGACCCGAGCGTCGAGGTGCGCCCACCGCTCTCCCGCCCCTCGGCCGGCGCCGGCGGGGAGTCGTGGGAGGACGCGCTTCGACGCTTTCACGCGCGCCGGGCGAGCGAGGCGGCTGCGGAGACGGAGACCGGCGGCGGCGACGATCCGTCGACGACAGTCGTCGAGGACGGGGACGAGACCGAGAGTGACGGCGGCGACGCTGCGGATACCGCCGAAACCGACAACGTGGAAGCCGATGGCGGCGGGCGCTGACGGCCGTCAGTCCTCGGCGGGCGACTCCTGTGCCTGCCGGTCTCCGCCCTCCTGTTCTTCCTGTTCTTCGTCGGACCGTGCGGCGACGAGGGCGCCACGGGCGACGCTGTAGAGCGGTTCGTCGACGCTTTTCACCTCGCTGATCGAGAACGGGATCGACGCGTCGCGCAGGTGGTCCTCGAACAGCTTCTCGAAGCCGCGCGGGCTGGAGGTGCCGCCAGTGACGACGACGGGCACGTCTAAGTCCTCCTCCACGTCCTCCTCGTCCACCTCGCGGGCGATGTTCTCGATGACGTAGTCGAGCAGGTTCTCGTAGTAGATGGCCAGCGCGCCCTCGACGCCGCCCACGTCGGTTCGGAAGTCGAGTTCGAAGTCGTCCTCTTTGATCGAGGTGACCTTGTCGACGGGGGTCCCCGTCGCCTGGGCGGCCTGCTCGTCGATCCAGTCCCCACCCCGGGCGATGGAGAACTTCATGACGGGGACGGCGTAGTACGACAGGCAGACGTTGGTCATGCCGGCGCCGAAGGAGACGCCGAGGCCGGTGAAGTTGTGGTTGGCGAGTTCGGAGTAGATGACCGCCATCCCCTCGTTGATCGGCTCCGTCTCGTAGCCCATGTCGCCGAGCATGGATTCGAGGGTCTTCTCGTGATAGAGCGTCGAGAGGTCCGAGTCGATGGGGTCGGCGGGCGAGGAGAAGTAGAGACGCTCGCCGGGGTGGTTGGGCTGGCCGACCACCTGTTCGGTGATGAGCTTGATCATCGGAATGGCCGAGGACTCCTCGGAGGAGAGGATGCCGTGTTGCATCGGGCGGCGCGTCTCCTCGTTGAAGATGTTCGCGAAGTTGAGGGCGTCGTCGCCGACGACGTACACCTTGTCATCCTTCCGGATGTGGAGGACGTCGCTCCGCGAGAGCATCTGCTCCGCCATGTCGGAGTACTCGATTTCGACGAAGGAGTTGCGCTGTTGGACGAAAACCGTCTCTGCGCCCTCCTGCTGTGCCGAGATGAGGTTCATGGTGCCGACGTCTAGGCCTTTTGCCATACGCGTGTGATGCCCCGTCGCCATCATAAACGTTCGCCCAAGTGTTTGATCGCTTACCTGGGTCTGACGGGCGTCAGACGGTCGAATTCGACCGCTTCGGAACCGGGGGACGGGAGCGTGGACGGCATCCGAGCCGGCGTTACGACGAGAAGAGCTTCCGCGCGCGGTCGACGAGTCCCCCGTCGTCGTCCTCGGTCGCGATCTCTTCGGCCTCCTGCTGTTTTCGGAGTTCCGTCAGGGCCGCCGTCTGGTCGTCGACGCCGGACGAGGAGTCAGTCTCCTGTTCCCGTCCCTGCAGTTTCCGCAGGTTCGACAGCGCGTCGTCGACGCTGTTTCCCGAGGAGCGGACGGTCGTCGCCTCCGCGTTCTCGAACGCCTCGCGGTCCACCTCCACGTCCGACGGCGTGTTGAGTTCGAGGCGCTTGGTGTTCTTGCGGTTGACGCCGCCCCACGAGAGGTCGGCGTCCGACATCGCCTCGTCGATGTCGCGGCGCACCTGTTCGTCCGAGACGGTTTCGCTGGCTCCGCCCGCTCCGCCCGCCCCACTTGCACTCCCCGCGCCGCCCGTCTCCGCGTGCACCTCGGCCGCTCGCTCGCCCGGCGTGGCGCGTTCGACCTGGTGGCCGACCAGCGCCGCGCCCGTCGCGCCGACGACGGCCACGAGACCGACCGCGTAGATGGCGACCCCCTGTGCGCTGTAGTCCGGCGTGCGCGCCACGTTCCAGTTCATCGGATAGGTGGCGACGAACAGGCCGACGGCGACGAGACAGATTGCCAGCCCGCCGAGCGAGACGTACGTCATCCGCTGGTCGCCGGGGAGGAGGACGACCATCCCGAGCAGGAGGACGGGCAGGCCGACGCTCGCGGCCACCATCGCCACTTCGCGGATCGCCCAGGCCGGCGGACCGCCACCGCTCACGACGGCCGACAGCAGGAAGACGACGATGCCGATGGCGCCGAGGGCGATGCCGCCGAAGAAGAGCGCGAATCCGAGGTAGACGTCCGTCTCCGTCTCGGGGTCGCCGATGTAACGCCCGTACCACTCGAAAAGTACGTTGTCGGGGGTGCCGTCCAGGTCCGTCATTGCGTGGGTCTACAGGCTCATCACACATGACTGTTGGCGCCCCGTCTGACGCGGGGCTGACGCCGTTCGAGGTGCTGTACGCGGTGACAGCACACCGCGTATCCGAAGGCTTATGCTCGCAACTCGACGACCGGACCACCAATGCCCTCTCGGCTCGGCACTGGTGACCTCCTCGTCGTCCTCGGCTGTCTGTGCTTTCTCTCGACGGCCGCCGTCGGTGCGGCGCTCGCCCCCGCCGGGACGACGGGCACCTCGGCGACTGGCGACGACATGCCCCGCACGCTCGTCGGCGTCCAGGGCGTCGGTAGCTACGTCGCGGACGGGTCCGTCCGCCTCCTCGACGGCGACGAGGAGCAGTGGCGGGAGTCTTCGGCCTCCGTCTACTTCGACGTGACCAAGCTCGACAACGGCTCCGTCCTCGCGGGCTACATGGCCGACGGCTACGAGGACTGTGGCCCCTACCCGTCGGGGTGTCACCGGACCGGCTTCCGAATCATCGACCCCGACGCTGGCGCCTCGCCCGCGGTGACCTACGAGTGGTCGTTCCCGGTACGCAACCGCGTCGCCAGCGAGGTTCACGACGTCGAACCCCTGCCCGGCGGCGGGTTCGTCCTCGCCGACATGGAACACGAGCGAATCCTCGTCGTCGAGAACGGCGAGGTGACGTGGCAGTGGAACGCGAGCACGCGCTACGACGCCCCGTCCGACCCGACGAAGGAGGACTGGCTCCACATCAACGACGTGGACCGGATCGGCGAGGACCGGTTCCTCGTCTCCGTGCGCAACGCCAACCAACTGCTCGTCCTCGAACGCGGCGAGGGCGTCGTCGAGGTGATCAACGCCGACCGCGACGATGCGAGCGACGACGACGGCCTCGTCGGCGACCCCTCGGTCCTCTACCACCAGCACAACCCCCAGTGGCTCGGCGACGGCGCCGTCCTCGTCGCCGACAGCGAGAACCATCGCGTGGTCGAACTCCACCGGACGGACGAGGGGGTCTGGGAGCCCGTCTGGGTGCTCCGGGGGGCCGCTGGCCAGAAGTTCAACTGGCCGCGCGACGCCGACCGCCTCCCCAACGGCAACACGCTCATCACCGACACGCGCAACGCCCGCCTCGTCGAGATCAACGCCTCCGGGGCCGTCGTCTGGGAACACCAGTTCGACTACCGCGCCCTGCCGTACGAGGCCGACCGCCTGCCCGTGGGCGAACCCGCGGGCGGGCCGACCTACGGCAACACGGGGTCCGGCGGCGTCGCGGCGGGCGGCTACGTCCCCGTTCTCACGCCCCTCCTCCGGCTGCTCAGCGCCGCCGTCCGTCTGCCCCTGTGGGTCGGCGAGGTCCACCTCTTCCTGACGCTCGTCTCCGTCGTTCTCGTCGGGGCCGGCGCGGTGATCCGACGACGCGAGTAGGCTTTTTGATGCGTCATCGCCGACGACCCGTATGGACGACGGAGACGACCTCCGGTGGGCAACGACCGACTCGGCCATCGACTACACCTGCCCGGGCTTCGACGTCCGCCGGGACGAGGTGACCCTCCCCGACGGCACCGAGAGCGACTACCACTACGTCGACGAACCCACGGCCGTCGTCATCCTCCCCTTTACGCCGGACGGCGACGTGGTCGTCATCGAGGAGTGGCGACAGGCGGTCGGCCGCGTGAACCGCGGCCTGCCGGCCGGTTCGGTCGAGGACGACGACGGTGACCTCGCGGCCGCCGCCCGGCGCGAACTCCGCGAGGAGACGGGCTACGAGGCGGGGGCTATTACCCATCTCTTTTCCGCGGAGCCGACCAACGGCATCGCCAACTCCGTCCACCACCACTTCGTCGCGCGGGGCTGTACGCCCGGCGGCGCGCAGAACCTCGATTTCAACGAGAGCATCCGCGTCGAGACGGCCGACTACGACGCGTTGCTGGCGGCGGCGCTGGACGGCGACCTACGTGACGGCCGGGCGATGCACGCGCTGGCGCAGTACGAACTGCGACACGGCGTCGGCGCCGAACCGTAGTGCCTGCGACGCCGCTCGGCACCGTGAAAAAATACCGAAATCGTGGGCTGATCGCCGCGATCAGTCGTCGGCCGGAGCCTGACCGCCGGAGCCGGAGACGCCCGTGCCCGGACCCGCGGTGATGTCGAGGTCTTCGAGCGTCTCGTCGGTGACGACGCCGTCGACCCAGCCACGGTGGCTGTAGTACTCTTCTTTCATCTCGGCGAGTTCGCAGAGTTCACCCTCGGAGCCACGCTGGCCCGGAATGGCTTCCTCGTCGCCCTCGACGAACCGACCCGGGAGCGAGTCGTCCGCGCCGTCGAAGCCAGTGAGGTTGTTGTAGTATCGTTCGAGGTTGTACACGCGCTCACCGGCCGTCATGAGCTCGTTCTCCGAGAGGTCGCGGCCGGTCATGCCGTTGTACTGCTTGATGTACTCCTCGATACCTTCCGCGAACGCGTTGAACTTGCAGATGTCGAACGAGTCGGAGATGGCGTGCAGGTCCTGGAAGGTCGCACACAGCTCGCCTTTGCCCTCCCACTCGTAGGGATCGACCTTCTCCGGGATGCCGAGAATCTCGGCAGCCGGCGTGTAGCCGCGCAGGTGGCAGGCGCCACGGTTCGAGGTGGCGTAGCCGATGCCCATGCCCTTCATGCAGCGCGGGTCGTAGGCGGCGATGGTCTGGCCCTTGACGTCCAGCCGGCAGTCGTGGGCGTCCTTCTCGTCGGCCATGCGCTCCGCGCCCATGGCGAGCAGGTCGCCGAGTTCGCTGGAGCGGCGGCCGGTCTCCTCGATGAGGTCGATCATGTGTTCCTCGTCGCCCCAGTCGATGCCGGCGTCGAGTTTGCCCTTGTCGGTCATCTCCATCGCCATGGCGAAGAGGTTCCCCATGTCGATGGTGTCGATGCCCATGTCGTTACAGCGGTCGATCATGACCGCGATGGAGTCGCGGTCGTCGTTGCTGGAGTTGGTGCCGAGGGCCCACGCGCTCTCGTACTCGTAGGACTCCATCTGGACGTTCATGTCCTCGCCCTTGTGCTTGTAGTTGACCTCGACCTCCTTCTTACAGGCGACCGGGCAGGAGTGACAGGTGGGCTCGTCGACGAGGATGTTCTCGCGAACGTTCTCGCCGCTGATCTTCTCGGCTTCGACGTCCGTGCCTTCGGCCTCGTTCATCGCGAAGGAGGACGTGTACTGGCCGTTCTTCGTCGGGTGGCCGTCCATCTCCTCCGTGATGTTCATCAGGACGTTCGTGCCGTACATCGAGAGCGCGCCCTCGTTGGGCGCGGTGACGTCGGACTCCTGGATGACCTGCATCGCCTGCCGGGCACCCTCGCCGAACGTGTCGGAGTCCGCGGGCTTGGGCATCTTCGTGCCGGATTTGACGACGATGGCCTTGAGGCCCTTGTTGCCCATCACACAGCCGGTACCGCCACGGCCCGAGGCGCGGTCGTCCTCGTTGACGATGCAGGCGTGGCGAACCTCGTTTTCGCCACCGGGACCGATGGCCATCATGGAGAGGTTCTTGCCGTAGGAGCCGTCGATCTCCTCTTCGAGGAGGTCGCGGGTCTCGTGGACGCCCTTGCCCCACAGGTGGGAGGCGTCACGGAGCTCGACTTCGCCGTCCTCGACGACGGCGTACATCGGATCCTCGCTCTGGCCTTCGAAGAGCAGGCCGTCGAAGCCGGCCCACTTGAGTCGGGCACCCGACCAGCCGCCGTGGTGGGAGTCGGTGACGGTCCCCGTGAGCGGCGATTTGGTACAGACCGCGATCCGACCGCTCATGACGGCCTGCGATCCGGTCAGCGGGCCGGTCATGAACGCGAGCCGGTTGTCCGGTCCCAGCGGGTCGACCTCCGGACCGGCGTCGAAGACGTACTTCACGCCGAGGCCACGGCCCCCGATGTATTTTTTCGCGTCCTCGTCGTCGACGCCCTGATAGGAAACGTCGCCGGAACCGAGGTCCACGTGCGCTACGTGATCTCTGAATCCTCCTAAGTCTGTCATGGTAACGTACGTTAGTTTATTACACCGCCAGGAGGTTAGTCGTTACTTCGGGAATGTAATCGCATCCGGTTACATCTCGGCCCGAGGGCGCGCCGTATAGCGAAAACCTGTCACGCGCTTTCACACAGTTCGGCGCTCCCTGCTCGACCCCGAAGCCGCTTTACGCGTCGGTCGGCTACCCTCGATAATGAGCGAGCCGAGCCCCGAAGTGTACGAACAGGGGAAGGGCATGGACGCCCACAACCAGGTGATGCGGGAGATTCGGTCCCGCAAGGACAAGACGTACGATCCCCACGAGCCGACGCGGGTGTGGCTCGACGAGGACCGAACTCCCGACGGGGTCTACCAGTCCCTCACGATCATCCTGAACACCGGCGGCTGTCGCTGGGCGCGGGCCGGCGGCTGTACCATGTGCGGCTACGTCGCCGAATCCGTCGAGGGCGGATCGGTCCCCCACGACGCCCTGATGGATCAGATCGACGCCTGTCTCGACCACGAACGCGAGAACGCCGACGAGCGGTCGGGACTGATCAAAATTTACACCTCCGGCTCCTTCCTCGACGAACGCGAAGTGGGCGCGGAGACGCGGGCGGCCATCGCCGACGCCTTCGCCGACCGCGAGCGTATCGTCGTCGAGTCGCTCCCCGACTTCGTCGACCGCGAGAAACTCGCCGACTTCACCGAGCACGGCCTCGCGACCGACGTGGCGATCGGTCTCGAAACCGCCACCGACCGCGTCCGTCACGACTGCGTGAACAAGTACTTCGACTTCGAGGATTTCGTCGCGGCGACGGCGGAGGCCGACGCCGCCGGTGCGGGCGTGAAGGCTTACCTCCTCATGAAGCCGCCCTTCCTCACGGAGTCGGAGGCCGTCGAGGATATGGTCGCCTCGGTCCGCCGCTGTGCGGAGTACTGCCACACCGTCTCGATGAACCCCTGTAACGTCCAGCGGTACACGATGGTCGACGACCTCTACTTCCAGGGCGGCTACCGGCCGCCGTGGCTCTGGTCGGTCGCGGACGTGCTGGAACGCACGGCCGACGCCGACGCCATCGTCGTCTCCGACCCCGTCGGCGGCGGGAGCGACCGCGGCCCCCACAACTGCGGCGAGTGTGACGACCGGGTCGAACGGGCGATCAAGGACTTCAGCCTCCGGCAGGAGCCCTCGGTGTTCGAGCAGGTGTCCTGTGACTGCGCGGCGACGTGGGAGACGGTCGTCGCCGAGGAGACGGCGTACGCGATGCCGTTGTCGCGGTAGCGGCGCCGCCCCAAGACCTTTCGTTTCCGGCCCGCAGTAGCGTGTATGTCACGAGTCGCATCGCCGTCCGTCGAGGACCGAGTCGCGCCGCCGAAGCCCGGTGAGTTCGATGGACGACGCTGACGACGACGGCCTGCGCCGCCGGTCGCTCCTCGGCGCCCTCGCCGGCACCGGCACCGCGGCGCTGGCCGGATGTCCGGCGGGCGGTGGCGACGACGCCACGCCAACGTCGGGGACGGACGCCACCCCGACGGAGACGCCGTCCGCCGACGAAGCCAGACGGCTGGCCGAACGGTTCGCCCCCACGTTCGCCTTCGACGCGGCCGAGCAGTGGTTCCCGACCGACCCGCGACCGTACACCCGCGAGCGTGATGGCGAGACGGTCGTCGATGGCTTCGCCGCCTTCGACGGCTACACCGCCGCGTTCGCGGAGACGGGCGACCCGCCCGCGCCGACCGTCTTCTACCACGTCGTCGAGTACGCCGAGTCGCCGCTCGCCGTCGTCCAGTTCTGGTACTACTCGGCGTTCGACCAGTTCACCACCAACTTCCACTGGCACGACTGGGAGGTGTTGCACGTCTTCGTCGACACGGACGCCGACGAACCCCAGCTGTTCGTCGCCAGTTCGCACTCCTCGCGCGTGCCGAACAACGAGTTCATCGATCCCGATCTCGATCGCGCGCCCCGGATCCTCTCCGAACTCGGCTCACACTCCAGCGCACTGTCGCTGAACGACCGCCCGAACAGCTTCCAGCGCCTCCCGCTGGCCGACCTCCCTGCCGACATCACGAACCGGGCCATCGGCGTCCTCGAGTCGCTGGCCGACCTCCCCGCCGCCTACGGCCTCCCCCGCGACGAGGGCCTGCGTCTTCCCTACGTCGTCCCCGAACTCGACGGTGCGCCCATCTACGATCACGAGCGGTTGCCGGCGGTCGACCGCGAGACGCTCGTCCCCGAGACGCTGACGATCCGGTCGTTCGACGCGCTCTCGAATCCGCCGTCGGAGCTTCCGGCGCGGGAGACCGGCGTCGTCTTCGGGTACGAGGGTCGATCCACCCCCGACGCGGACGTCGACGTGCCGTACGCCCTCGTCCCGACGAGCGAACTCGAACACATCGGCGCGTTCACCGGCCCGCAGTTGAGCTTCGAGTTCGCCGTCCCCGAGTTCGCGGAGGACGCCGTCGCGAGCCACATCTCCACCGCGGGGACGCCGTGGACCCAGGACCGCTACGCCGATCCCGCGGCCGACATCACCGAACCCGCCCACCGGGCGGCGCTGTCCGACCGCTACGACGCCGTCGACCCGCCCGGGCCGATCAACGACGTGATCGCGACGGTCAGCGAGGTGGTCCAGTCGCCCGACGCCCCGGACGGCGCGGGCGTGACGACGACGGAGACGACAGTCGAGGCCATCGCGCTCCTCCGAAGCGACCCCGTCGCCGCGCCGACCTTCCGCGGCGTGTCGATGTTCCGCGGCGTCGAATCCGGATCGCACCGGCTGACGGTCAACGCCCCCGGACTCGCCCCGCACGACGAATCCGTCGAGGTCGACGGCGGCGACGACGCCGACGTGACGGCCAGTGCGACGCCCACTGCAACCGGCGACGCCACACGGACTGCGACGCTCGCCGGCGTCGGGGGCGAGGTTCCGCTCGTCGCCGCCGCGGACGCGGCCAAACTCGAAGTGAACGCGGACGGGGCCGACGCGGAGCTGACGGATCTCGCCGTCGACGACGACTTCGGCGGCCGCCTGTACGAGGCGCCGCTCGACGGCCCCGACGCCGTCTACGTCCACCGCGTCGGCGCGTACACGACGGAGGTCAGGGACGTCGACGGCGCCGTCGGTGCCTTCCGGGTCAACCCGACCGAGGCCGCCCCGGTACGGATCGACCGCCCGCGGACGGGCAAGGCGTCGCTCGCGTCGTTCGTGGCGTCGGTCACGAACGAGGCGGCGGACCGGTTGGCGTCGCTGGGAGACGGGAACGACGACGTGGACGACATCGCCGAGGACGTACTCGGTGCCGCCGGCAAGACCAGCACGCTCGGCGGCCTGTTGCGCGCGATGGAGGCGGTCAGCGGCGCCGCGGAGCGGGCGGCGGAGCGTGCCGAGACCGGCGACCGGCAGGGCACGGATCGAGCGCTCGAAGCGCTCGCCTCGAACCTCCAGCGGGTCGTCGAGCGCTTCGACGGCCTCCGCGACACGCTGCCGGAGCGCGAGGCCGCGTCCGCCGACCGGCGGTTCCGGCAGGCCCAGCGTCGCACCAATCAGGCCATCGCCGCCGAGAAGCTGTAGCCGCCCGGCAGGATCGCCCTGCGATTCGCTACGGCGTCGTTACCCCGCCGGTATGTGACTCATACACATGGCGGTCGGCGGCGTACGCGGTGGTACTCCCCCCGAGGACAACACAGATGATTCGAATCGACGGCCCGTTCGCACCCACCCTGAACTGCACGGCGATCCGCTACTCCGACGGGAGATACGAGATCCGCGAGAACGGCTGGATACGCACCGAATCGCCGGTGTGGGTCGAGATGTGAGGCGTCAGGCTTCGGCCAGCGCCGCCTCGAACCCGCGGAGCACGCCCGCGCCGTCGGTGCCGTCGAGGTCCGGCAGCGTCGCCCGCTCGGGGTGGGGCATCATCACCGCGACGGTGTCGCGGTCCCCGAGGACGCCCGCCACGTTCCCGCGGGAGCCGTTGGGGTTCGCCGCCTCCGTCACCGCGCCGTCGGCGTCGCAGTAGCGCAGGAGAATCCGATCCTCGTCGACGAGGCGGTCGTACGTCTCGTCGCTCGCTTCGAACCGTCCCTCGCCGTGGGCGATGGGGAGCGAGAGCACTTCGCCCTCGTCGTACGCCGCCGTCCACGGTGTGTCGGCGTTCTCGACGCGGACGTGAACGCGCTCACACTGGAAGCGCGCGCTCTCGTTGATCGTGAACGCGCCGGGCGTGAGCCCCGCTTCACAGCCGATCTGGGCGCCGTTGCAGACGCCGAGGACGGGCATCCCCTCGTTCGCCGCCTCGCGCACCGCCTCGATGATGGGCGTGCGTGCCGCCATCACGCCTGCCCGGAGGTAGTCGCCGTACGAGAAGCCGCCGGGGAGCATCACGCCCGTCGCGTCGTCGGGCAGGCCGTCCTCGTACCAGACGCGTTCGGCGTCGATGCCGAGGTGGGCGAGCGCGCGCACCGAGTCGCGGTCGCAGTTGCTCCCGCCGAACTGGATCACCGCGACCGTCATCGCTGCGCGACCTCGACCTCGTAGTCGTGGATGGTCGGGTTCGCGAGCAGTCGCTCGGCCATCTCGTCGGCGCGGTCGGCCGCCGCCTCGGCCGACGCGGCGTCGAGGTCGATCTCGAACCGGTCGGCCGACCGGAGATCCTCGAGTTCGAAGCCGAGGCGTTCGAGCGCGCGCTGGGTCGTCTCCGCCTCCGGATCGAGGACGCCCCGCTTGAGTCGCACCGTGACCGTCGCGGTGTATGCCGTCATCGCTCGATCCTGCGCGGCCGCGAGCAAAAGCCGTTTTGGAGTCGTCGCCGGTGCGCTACAGGTCGCGGACGGCGTCGACGGCGGCGCCGATGTCGGGCGCGTCGAACCACGCCTCGCCCGTGTAGGCGTTCGCCCCCGCGGCGTACATATCGGCGACGGCGTCGACGACGTCGGTCGGGAGCGGCTTCGGCTCGACGGAACAGAGCGGCCGCCAGTCGGCCACGCCCCGCCGGTCCGCCTCGGCTTTCGCCTCGCTCACCGCCTCGACCCACTCGGGGTGGGTGCGCTTGTAGTACTGGCGCACCACCTCCTTCGACACTTCTTGCCCCTCGTAGGCGAAGCGGTTCTCGTCGAACGTGCCGACCACGTCGGCCACCCGTATCTCGCCGTCGACGTAGCAACACTCGATCTTGCCGTCCTCGTGGACGAACCCCGTCTCCGCCGCGCGGTCGGTGACGACGCGGTTCACCTCGTGTGCCAGGTCGGCGAGGGCGTCCACGTCGGCGGCGCCCGCGATCCGGTCCGCCGCCGCGCGGCCCACGTACCGGTCCTGTTCCTCGTACTTCGTCGAGAACTCGACGACCGGCTCCGGCAGGTCGACCGGGTCGTCGGGCCAGGCGTCGTAAGCGAGGCCGTAGTCGCCCGGCGCCCCGCGCTTCCGGAGGCTCGACCCCACCGGCACCGTGTTGCGGAAGACGATTTCGAGCGGGATCAGGTAGTTCGATCCCGCCGCGCCGTGGTAGGCGTCGTAGTCGTACGTCCCGTCCGCGAACGGCAGATCCGGCACCTGCACGAGGTCGATGGCGAGTTCGCGCGGCGCCTCCCCGGCCTCGGCGAGGGGGACGGCGTCCGGTCCCACGCCGCGGTAGTGGGTGGGAACGCCCGCGCGTTCGAGCCGTTCGAAGTTGAACGCACCCATCGTACAGAGGCTCCGCCCCTTGTCCGGAATCCGATCGGGCATCCCTCCCCAGTCGAAGACGGAGTAGTCGTCGGTGAAGGCGAAGCGCCCGCGCCCCGTCGCCGTCGCCGTGGGTTCGCGCTCGACGCGGAACTCCTTGACGCTGGTCATGGTGAGCAACGCGGCGGCCGCCGGCAAAAGCGATTCGACCCGACCCCGGACGCTTTCACCTCGGCGCTCCTGTAGCCTGCTGTGCCCGACGCCTCGCGCGGCTCGGCGACCGATGGCGACGATCACACCGTCGTCACCGTCGAGGACGCCCCGCCCGCCGACCCCGCCACCGCCATCGACCTCCGTCGGCTCCGCGACCTGAGCCACCTGCTCGACGATTCGATACAGGTTCCGGGAACCGACTTCCGCGTCGGGATCGAACCGCTGATCGGTCTCCTGCCTGTCGTCGGTGACGGCTTCGGCCTCGCCATGTCGGCGTACGTCTTCGCCGTCGCCGCGCGCTCCGGCGTGCCGCGGGCGACGCTCGGCCGGGTCGCGTTCGTCCTCTGGGTCGACGCCGTCGTCGGGTCGATCCCCCTCGTCGGCGACCTGTTCGACGCCTACTGGAAGGCGAACCTCCGGTCGACGGCCCTGATCGAGGCTCGCCTCGCCGACCCCGCGACCGCGGCGGCTGACCGCCGCTACCTGCGGCGAGTGGCCGCCGTCGCCGCCGCCCTCACGCTCGTCGTCGTCGCCCTCTTCGCCGTCCTCGCGTGGTGGCTCCTCGGATACGTCGGTGCGGTGTAGCGTAGCGTTCGGAACTGTTTGCACAGCCGATCGAACGCTGTCTTTCGACGGCTGTGCGATGACTTCCGAACGCTACGCTAGATGGCAAGACAGTTACGCGCCGCGGCCCCTCTGTCACTATGAGCCTCCTCGACGACGCACGCCGACTCGCGGCGACCGGCCCCGTGTGCGACGCGTGCCTGGGGCGCGTCTTCGCCGACCGGAGTTTCGGACTGACCAACGCCGAGCGTGGCCGGTCGCTCCGCGTCGCCGCTGCCCTCGACGACGACGAGCCGTTCGACCCCGTCGACACCGCGGACTGCTGGGTCTGTGAGGGGCGGTGTACCGAGTTCGACGACTGGGCCGAACGCGCCGCCGAGTCGGTCGAAGCCGTCGAGTTCGCCACCTATCAGGTCGGCACCCGAACCCCTCCATTGATCGAGGAGAACGAACGCCTGCTCCGCGAGGAGGTCGGCGCCGACGCCGACGCGGGCGAACCGTTCAAGGCGGAGTTCAACCGCGAGGTTGGCAAGCGCGTCGGCCGCCTGACCGGGACCGAGGTCGACTTCGAGCGCCCGGACGTGCAGTTCGTCCTCGACCTCGACGCCGACCACGTCGAGACGGAGATCAACTCCGCGTTCGTCTACGGCCGCTACCGCAAACTCGAACGCGACATCCCACAGACCGAGTGGCCCTGCCGGGAGTGCGACGGGAGCGGCCGACAGGGGAGCGAACCCTGCGACTACTGCGGCGGCTCGGGCTACCTCTACGACCGGAGCGTCGAGGGGCTGATCGCCCCGATCGCCGAGGACGTGATGGACGGCGTCGACGCCGTCTTCCACGGCGCGGGCCGCGAGGACGTGGACGCCCGGATGCTCGGCACCGGCCGCCCCTTCGTCGTCGAGGTGAAAGAGCCGCGGCGCCGCGATATCGACGTGACGCGCCTCGAATCGGACGTGAACGCCTTCGCCGACGGCGCCGTCGAGGTGGAGGGGCTCCGCCGCGCCACCTACGAGATGGTCGAGCGCGTCAAACGACTGGACGCCAGCAAGACCTACCGCGCCGCCGTCGCGTTCGACGACCCGGTCGACGCCGACGCGCTCACAAGCGCCTTGGAAGAACTCGACGGCGCGACGGTCGAGCAGTACACCCCCCAGCGCGTCGACCACCGGCGCGCGAACCTCACCCGGACGCGCGAGGTGTACGCCACGTCGGGCGAACTCGACGACGACACGCACGCCACCGTCGAGATTCACGGCGCGGGCGGGCTCTACGTGAAGGAACTCGTCTCCGGCGACAACGGGCGGACGGAGCCGAGTCTCGCCGGCCTGCTGGGCGTCGGCGCGCGCGTCACCGCCCTCGACGTGCTGGCCGTGGAGGGGGAAGCCGAGCCGTTCGAGGACGAGGCGTATTTCGTCTGATCGTCCACCGGCGTCGGTCCGGGCGCGGAGTACATACGGCTCCCGTGCATACCCTCCCCCATGGCCGACGATCACGATCCAGAACTCGCGACGGCGACGCTCGCGGGCGGCTGTTTCTGGTGTCTCGAAGCGCCGTTTCAGGAACTCGCCGGCGTCCACACGGTAACCTCCGGCTACGCCGGCGGGCACGTCGACGACCCGACCTACGAGGAGGTGTGTTCGGGCTCGACCGGTCACGCCGAGGTCGTTCGGATCGAGTACGACCCCGACCGCATCGCCTACGCCGACCTGCTGGCGGTCTTTTTCGCCCTCCACGACCCGACGACGAAGGACCGACAGGGGCCGGACGTGGGCTCGCAGTACCGCTCGGCCATCTTCACCCACGACGACGCGCAACGCGAGACGGCCGAGCGGGTTATCGATCGACTGGCCGACGACTACGACGACCCTATCGTCACCGAAGTCGAGCCGCTGGAGACGTTCTACCCCGCCGAGGACTACCACCAAGACTACTACGCCAACAACCCTCAGCGGGCCTACTGTCAGGTGCAGATCCGTCCCAAGATGCAGAAGGTGCGCGAACGGTTCGCGGACCGGGTCGCCGACGATCCCCGGTAACCCGTTACGACGATCCGTATCGAGCAGTTCGGATGGCGCCCTCGACGAGCGCAAACCGTCCCCCAAACTGTTTTCAGTAAACCGATATTTCGGCGTGTATGGGCCGGTACGTCATCTCCGACCACCATTTCGGTCACGCGAATATCATCGAGTACTGCGACCGGCCGTTCAGTAGCGTCGGGGAGATGACCACGACGCTGCTCGATCGACACTACGAGACGGTGGACACGGACGACCTCCTCGTCCATCTCGGCGACGTGGCGATGGATATGCAGGACGGCCGGGAGACGATCGAGTACTTTCGGCGGCTCGACGGCGACCTCCTCGTCCGGGGCAACCACGACGTCGGCCTCGCCCCCGAAGAAGCGCCGTTTCCGGTGCTCGACTCCTGTGTCCTCGAACACGGCGACTACCGCTTCTACTGCACACACCGGCCGGCGGACGTCCCCGACTCGTGGGACGGATGGGTGCTTCACGGCCACCACCACAACAACGACACCGAGACCTACCCCTTCGTGGCGGCCGACGATCGGCGGGTGAACGTGAGTAGCGAACTGCTGAACTTCCGGCCGATCACGCTCGACGCGGTGACGCGCCTGCTCGACGAATGCCCGCCGGGGACGCGCCTCCGCGACGTGGACGCGGCGCGGACGTACGTGCGGGATCGATGATCGAGGTCCGTCCCCGGTGCCGGACGGCGAGCATCGGCCGGCTCAGACGTCCTCGACCAGCCGTCGAAGCTGTGCCGGCGGCACCGCACCACGGGCGGCGTGGTCGCCGTACGCGAACGTGGGGACGCCGGTGACGCCCTGACGGCGCGCCGCGTCGAACTGGGCGTCGAGGCGGTCGAAAAGCGCGTCGTCCGAGAGCGCCGCGTCGACGACCCCCGAATCGAGCCCCGCCGCCTCCGCGCAGTCGGCGAGCACGTCCGCGTCGCCGATGTCGCGGCCGTCGGCCCACAGCGCCTCGAAGACCGCCTCGTCGAACGCCAGCCACGTCTCGTACGGTTCCGTCTCCTTCACGTGGAAGGAGACGGCCTGTGCCGGCCGCGAATCCACGTCCGTCGCGATCTCCTGGGCCATCTCCGCGTCGTACTGCTCGCGGAGGCGGCGGACGTTCTCGCGGGCCTGCTCGTAGTAGTCGTCGTCCTTGCCGTCGTCGACGGCGTGGTCGATGTCGCCGTCCGGGGTGCGCTTCCCCGCCCGGAGGTCGAACGGCCGCCAGTCGAGTTCCAGCGGCTCCTCGCGCTCGGCCTGATACCGGTCGAGAGACCGGCGGCCGAGGTAACAGAACGGACAGACGTAGTCGGAGTAGACCGTGATGCGCTCGCTCGCTGCGGTGTCGCTCATACGTGTACACGACGCGGCGCCGAGTAAAAGAGTGCGACTCGGCTGTGGTGTGCGGGCGCACGACCCCGCTCGGCCCCTCACTCCACGACGACGACGCCTTTCATCCCCAGCGACCGGTGGGGCGTGCAGGCGTACTCGTACGTGCCCCCCTCGGAGAACGTGTGTTCGAAGGTGTGCCCCTCCTCGCTGGCCATGTCGCTCTCGAAGCCGCCGCCCTCGGCGGCGACGTTGTGCTGTGCACCCTGCCCCGTCCACTCCCAGACGACCGTCGTCCCGGACGACACCCGAATCGCCGCCGGGTCGAACGCGAAGTTCCCGCCGTTGCCGGAGGCGCCGACGGCGATGGTCACCTCGTCGCTCCCCGTCTCGTCGGCGACGCCGTCGTAGTTGTCGACGTTCGACAGCCAGCCGTCGAATCCGGGGGTGCCGCCACTGCCGCCCTCGGTGTCAGTACTCCCACTGCCGCCGTCGCTCTCGGTATCGGTGCTACCACCGCTTCCACCGTCACTCTCGCCACCACCGCCGCTGCCGCCGCTACAGCCGGCGAGCGCGGTGAGAGCGAGCGTGCCCGTCGACAGGACGACCGACCGACGTGTGCGCGTGGATTCGAACATCTTCCCACGTCGACCGTCGGCCCGATCGGAGGCGAGGGTTCGGGCGAACAGGTTCGGGTCGAGAACCGGATCGTGAGAGTGGGTCCACGTCGTCCGGAGTCGTCATCCTCAGCTGTCGTCGAGCAGGCCCATGTCCTCGGCCACGAGGTCGGCGAGGCGATCCTTGATCGCGGGGTCGATCGCGGCGACCTCCTCGCCGTCGTGGACGCTCTCGTTGTGTCGCTCGACGGCGTCCGCCACGTCGGGGAGCGGGACCCGCGTCGTCGTGTCACAGTCCGGGCAGACGATGGGCACCGTGGGGTCGTCGCTGGTCATGAGTAGTGAGCGTCGCGCTGAGGGATAAAAAGGTCGGGGTCCGGGAGCCGCCGAACCGTCACTACTACTGCCCCACGGGAAGCAGGGAGGGTCGATGTCTGCCGGGCCCTCCACCGAGACGGAATCGTCGGCCGACGACGACGTGACCTTCTCCCACCAGGGTGCGTGGGCGGGGTTCGTGGCCTGCCTCCCGGTCGCCCTCGGCGTCGCCGGCGCTTCGTGCCGGCTGCCCGAGGAACGTCGTTCCTCGCTGTCGCCGGCTACGGCGTCGTCTTCGGAATGCTCGCCCGCCGCGTCGGGTTGAGCGTCGCGGAAGCGGCGCTGATGAGCGCCACCGTCCTCGCGGGCGCCGCCCAACTCGTCGCCGTCGAACTCTGGGACACACCCATTCCGGTCGTGGCCGTCGTCGTCACGACTGCCGTGATCAACCTCCGGTACGTCCTGATGGGCGCCACCCTCCGACCGTGGTTCGAGGAGTTGTCGCCGCTGCAGACGTACACGAGCCTCTTTTTCATCACCGACGAGAACTGGGCGCTCACGGTTCGGGACCTCCGCGACGGGAGCGGTCGTGGCGCGTTCCTGCTGGGGAGCGGGCTGGCGGTCTGGACGTTCTGGATCGCGTCGACCGTCGCCGGCGCGGTGGCGGGGAGTGCCATCGGCGATCCGGCCCGCTACGGCCTCGACTTCGTCCTGACGGCGGTGTTCCTGATCATTGGGGTCGGACTCTGGTCCGGGCGGCGTTCGGTCGCGCCGTGGGGCGTCGCCGCCGCCGTCGCCATCGTCGGCGCGGCTTGGCTCCCCGGCCGGTGGTACATCCTCCTCGGCGGCCTCGCCGCCAGCCTCGTGGAGGTGGGACGCCGTGGTTGAGACGCCGACGCTCGCGGTCATCGGGGCGATGTGCGTCGTCACCTACGCGACGAAGGCCGGGGGGCTGTGGCTCCTGAACCGGGTCGAGCCCTCGGCTCGGCTGCGCGCCGGTCTCGAAGCCCTGCCCGGCGGCATCATCGTCGCCATCCTCGCGCCGCGACTGGCCGCGGGCGGGCCGCCGGAGTGGGCCGCCGGCGCGGCCGTCGTCCTCGTCGCGCGCCGCACCGACAGCGTCCTCCTCGCCCTGGTCGTCGGCGTCGTCGCCGTGTTGCTGTTCCGGGGCCGACTGCCGGGCCTACTCTGAGGACTCCCCGCGCGCCCGCTCGAACATCGCCAGCGCCTGTTCCCGACGTTCGCCGTGATCGACGATCGGGGCCGGATAGTCCGGTGCCGTCCGCCGACGCTGTGTCGGCGAGAGTTCGTGCCAGTCGTGGATCAGGTCCGGGTCGACCCCGCGCAGTTCGGGGACGTACTCCCGGATGTACGCGGCGTCGGGGTCGTGGCGCTCGCCCTGCGTCATCGGGTTGAAGATGCGGAAGTACGGCTGGGCGTCGGTGCCCGTCGACGCCGCCCACTGCCAGCCGCCGTTGTCGTTCGCGGGGTTGTGGTCGACGAGTTTCCGCCGGAACCAGTCGTACCCCTCGCGCCAGTCGAGCAGGAGATCCTTGGTGAGAAAGGAGGCGACGATCATCCGCACGCGATTGTGCATGTACGCCTCCCGGCGTAGTTGGCGCATTCCGGCGTCGACGATCGGGTAGCCCGTCTCGCCGTCCTTCCAGGCTTGCAGGGCCTCCTCGTCGTCGCGCCACTCGATTCGGTTCTCGTAGTCGCGGTAGTTCTCCGTCACCACCTCGGGGTTGAAGTAGAGGACGTGGTGGTAGAACTCCCGCCACGCGAGTTCGCCGCGGAAGGTCTCGACCGCCTCGCGGGCCGTGTCGTCGGGGGCGCTCTCACGAGCACGCACCACCCGGTCGTGGACCGTCCGAATCCCGACCGTCCCGTGGGTCAGGTGGGGTGAGAGCCGGGACGTGGCGTCGGCTGCCGGATCGTCACGCGCGTCCTCGTAGCGGTAGATGTCGTCCGCGCAGAAGTCGTTGAGGCGGTGGCGCGCTTCCGTGTAGCCGCCGGGCGGAATCTCGGCTTCGGGGTCGTCGAACCCCAGGTCGTCGAGCGTCGGGATGGGCGTGTCGTGGGTGGGAGACGCGAGGCGGTCGGCGCCGGGTGCCTGCACAGCGGATCGCTTCTCGCGGTCCCGCCACTTCTTCCAGAAGTAGCTGTACACCGAGTACGGTTCCCCCTGGTTGGTCGTGATCGACCCCGGTTCGTGGTGGAGGTGGTTGTGGACGACGTGGGCGTCGACGCCCATCTCGTCGAGGCGCTCACGCACCCGGTCGTCGCGACGGCGGCCGAGGCCGGAGTACGCCTGCGCCCACGACACGCCGTCCGCGTCGTGGGCGTCGGCGAGGCGGGCGAGTTCGGCTGGCGCCTCGCCGCGAACGATCACCAGATCGCTCTCGCGCTGGCGGTACCACTCCCGGAGGTCGGCGAGGCTGTCGAGGACGAACGCGACCCGCGGCGGGGCGGCGTGGGCTAGGATCTTCGGGTCGAACACGTACACCGGGAGGATCGGATCGTCACCGGACCCCGTCCGGTTGTCGTCGGCCTCCGGCTGACTGCCAGAGGAACTGTGTTCCTCACTGCCCGTGGCGCTTCGTGCCACGCTGTCGTCGGACGACACCAGCGCGAGGTTGTCCGATGGCCGGAGGTCCGTCCGGTGCCAGTGGAGGCGCATACCGGCCGGTGGGAACGGGACGGCATAAAGGCTCGATTCACCCCTACCGTCGGGCGTCGACTTCGAGCGCCAACGTGTGGCAGCGGTCGGCCGCACGGCCGAACGAGCCGTCGTCGAGGGCCGCGAGTGCCCGCTCACAGCCGTCGAGGAGCGTCGATCGGAACTCGCCGTTCGGCAGTTTGTTCGTCGCGACCGTCTCGGCGCTGGTGAGGATCTGCGCGGCGGTGTCGCCGTCGCCGTCGTCGAGGGCCGTCGCCCCTTTCTCGAACAGTTGACCGAGAACGTCCATCACGTCGCCCGAAAACGCCGACTCCCGAGGCATGGGCACCGTTGGATGGCCAGTCCAAAGAGAGCGTCGCCCCGCCGATCATCGGATCGCGCGACCCCCGTCACGCTTAGGCCGACACAGTCCCGTGATGTCGTATGGCATCCGACACCGTGACCGTCGGCAACGCCGATGTGCCCGCGGTCGGCCTCGGGACGTGGCGCCTCCGTGGCGACGACTGTCGCCGGGCCGTCGAGACGGCGCTCGACCTGGGGTATCGCCACGTCGACACCGCACAGGCCTACGGCAACGAGCGAGCGGTCGGCGCCGGCATCCGCGGGAGCGACGTGGACCGCGAGGACGTGTTCCTCGCGACGAAACTCGACGGCGACGGCAGACGCCGGGAGGCGGTGCATCGCTCGGTCCGGGAGAGTCTCGACCGGCTGGGAACGGAGTATCTCGATCTCCTTCTGATCCACTGGCCGAACGGTCGCCCGCCGTTCGTGCCGATGCGCCTGCCCGGTAGCCCGCCGCTCGGGGAGACGCTGGGAGCGATGAACGAACTCGTCGACGACGGGCTGGTGCGCCGTATCGGCGTCTCGAACTTCGACATCCGTCTGCTGGATCGGGCGCGACGGGAGTCCGATGCCCCCATCTTCGCCAACCAGGTGCAGTTTCACCCCTACTGGGACCAGCGGCGCCTGCACTCGTACTGCCGGCGCCACGACGTGTTGCTGACGGCGTACAGCCCGCTGTGTCACGGAGGCGTCCTCGACGACGACGTTCTCGTCGGTATCGGCCGGCGCTACGACAAGACGGCCGCGCAGGTGGCGATCCGGTGGGCGATCCAACACGACGGCGTCTGTGCGATTCCGAAGGCGACGAGCCGCGACCACCTCGCCGCGAACGTCGACGTGTTCGACTTCGAACTGACCGAGTCGGAGATGGAGCGGATCCGCCGGCCGTCGAAACTCCGGACGTTCGCCGGCTTCGCCCGGTCCCGGCTCCCCGTGTGACGAGCGCGGATCGGTTCACCGAGGCTTCCGGTCCACTGACGGCCGATAATGCGGAACCGAACGCGCGCCGAACGGGTCGACGGCGAGGCCGCCGAAACGACCGCTACACCGACTACGAGGGCGGCGGGGCGCTGGTGATCTGCGACCGACGAAACGCCCGTGCGTGGCTCAAATCCAACGCGACGACGACGCTCGATCCTTAGCTTGATATAGGCGCTAAGCCCCCACCCTCAACGGAGCGACCGAAGGGAGCGGAGTAGGTGGGGATATAGCGCCGTCATCACCTATTCGTACAGCGATACGGTTGCAGGCCCACAGGCCAACGTAGTTGCAACGTTTTTGGATTGGGGTACCGTATAACGGGATGAACCCAATGAACTACGACCTCGATTCGGGAGCGCATTCGACGTTCTCCCTGCACTACCACCTGATACTCACCACGAAGTATCGGCGGGGGGTACTAACCGAGGAGCGAACCCAATTCATTCGCGGGGTCATCAGCGGGTTCACGGACAACTACGGCGTCGAACTGACCAACCTCGACGGAGAGGACGACCACGTTCACATCCTGTTCCGATCGAAACCCACCACGGACCTCGTGAAGTTCATCAACACGGTCAAGGGCGCGACCGCCCGCCGTATCCGAAACGAGTACGAGGACGAACTGAAGACCGAACTGTGGGGCGACTCGTTCTGGAACGACTCGTACTGCCTCATCTCGACAGGGCAGGTGTCTCTGGATGTGCTGAAACAGTACGTCGAAGACCAGCGGGAAGGCTGATGTACTACGCCTACAAGTACCGTCTCAAGCCGTCCGACGCCCACCGTGAGGAGTTGGACCGCCACCGAGACATCTGTAGGCAACTGTACAACCACGTCCTCTACCGCCTCAACGAGTACCAAGACGAACACGGCGAACTGCCGTCGATGACCACGCTACGGTCGGAGCTACCCGACCTCAAGAAGTGGTGGGACGGCCTCTCAGACGTGTACTCGAAGGTTCTCCAAACCGTCGTGGAACGACTGTTCGACAACCTCAGAAGCCTCTCCAAACTCAAGGAGAACGGCTACGGCGTCGGTCAACTCAAGTGGAAGCCGCCACGTGAGTTCCGCAGTTTCACGTACAGTCAGTCTGGCTTCAAGCTCGACAAGAAGGGCGGTCAGACTGTGCTGTCGCTCTCGAAACTCGCGGATGTACCGATTCGGCTCCACCGCGCCATCCCCGACGACGCTGACGTGAAACAGGTCACGGTCAAGAAGGAACCGACGGGTGAATGGTTCGCCACGTTCGGTGTTGAAGTGGACCGCGAACCAGCCGAACCACCTGCGAATCCCCAGAAGTGCGTCGGTATCGACGTAGGGATTCTCAAGTACGCCCACGACACCGACGGGACCGCCGTCGGGTCGCTCGACCTTTCGGACGAACGGGAGCGGCTGGAACGCGAACAACGGTCGCTCTCACGGAAGGAACACGGGTCGAACAACTACGAGAAACAACGGCAGCGGGTCGCGGAGTGTCACGCCGACCTCCGACGGAAGCGCCGCGACTTCTTGCACAAGCTCTCGAAACACTACGCTCGGGAGTACGACCTCGTGGCGGTCGAAGACCTGAATGTGAAGGGTATGATGGAATCGCCGTCGAACAGCCGCAACACGGCCTCTGCCGCGTGGCGAACGTTCCTCTCGTTGCTCGAATACAAATGCGAGCGAGAGGGGACGCACTTCGTGGCGGTCAACCCGAGAGGAACGACGAAAGAATGCGCGGCGTGCGGTGTCTCGACGGACAAGCCGCTGTGGGTCCGTGAACATTCCTGTCCTGCCTGCGGATTCGAGGCAGACAGGGACGCGAACGCGGCGTGGAATATCCTTTCTCGCGGTCTACAAGATGTAGGAGTGGGACACTCCGAAGGAACGCCTGTGGAGACTGCGCTCCCTGTGGACACACGGTGTCTGCAAAGCGCGTCGTTGAATCAGGAAGCCCTACCCTCAAGGAGCGAACGGCGTCAGCCGTGAGCGAGTAGGGTAGGGTAGGGTAGTTCACTCGACCGGACACACGTCCGCCCGGAGGTCGACGCGCGTCTCTGTCACGTCGGTCACGATGCCGTCGATGGGTGCGTGGTGAGCGTTGCTGATGCCGTCGCCGGGCGTGGCGATCAGTTCCCGTTTCTCGACGCGATCACCCGGTGACACCAGCGGATCGCCCGGTGCGACGATGTCGATGGCGGGGTTGGTGGCGAGTGGGACGCCGACCGCCTCGGGGTCGATCCGGGTCGGCTCAGTCTCGTGATCACCCGCCCAGTCGTGGGCATCGAGCACGTCGATCCGCCCCTCGCCGTACGTGTTCGCCGCGACCACCTCGCGATCCATCACCAGGACGGCGTTGGTTCGCTTGGACACCCGGAACTCCTCGGCCGTGGCGTCGGTGCGGAAACACCATCCCGGGCCGCCGTGCAGGAGGATTTCGGTGTCCGAGAGGGAGCCGATCGGTCTGCCGGCGGCGTCGAGGAGGTCGGCGGCGCGCGTCCCGACGGGTACGTCGAGAAAGCGGTGACGAGGGACGTTGCCGGCGACGTGGACGAATTTCCGCGTCGTCGGGGCGCCCCGGTCGAGCGCCCGATAGACGTTCCAGAGCGTCTCCGTGTTCTGGACGATCCAGCCGTGATCCATCGGGAGGTCCTGTCCCACGACGGTCCCGGTGGCGACGTTCAGGAGGACGCTCTCCATCCCGAACTTGTACTGGTCGTCGGTGTAGGCGAACACGACGCCGGACTCGTTGTCGGCGTCGACCGGCAGATCCTCGGGGAGGTAGACCGTCGCGTTCGTCACCCGCTCCAGCGGCCGGGTCCAGTCGCGGTCCTTCAGTTTGGGCGTGACGACGACCGTCTCGAACGTCGAGTCGAGCAACGCGTTGAACGTGGCGGCGTACGCGTGTGCGCGCTCCCGCCCGAGCCACCGGTCCATGTAGTAGATCGGCTCGCTCTCCTGGTGGTTGACGAGCAGGTGGTCCACATCGTCGAGGCGTCGCCACTTCGCGTGCGTCGGAAACCCGGCCCCACCCGCGCCCGAGACGCCGGCGTTCTGGATCGTCGTGGCGATGGTCGGCACCGCCATCTGCCCGAGTTGCGAGAGGCTCATACCGCGATCCATGTGTATTGTTAACTATTACCTATATAATTCCGTCGATCATCGACATTCGAGTCGGCGGACGACGACATCGCGGCCGAACCGTTATGCGCGACACGCCCCCAGCGGGCATATGGCACGAGTCACGGATCTCTTCGTCGCGGACGCGGGCTCGGAACCGATGCGGTCGGTCGACCGCGTCGAGGCGGTCGAGGGCGGCCTCCGCGGCGACCGCTACTGCGAGGGGCGTGGTCACTACACGCCGTTCGACGTCTGTGAGGTGACGCTGATCGCGAGCGAGGACATCGAACGGATCGACGCGGAACTCGGCCTGTCGCTCGCGGCCGGCCAGCATCGACGAAATGTCGTCACCGAGGGCATCGACCTCCACGAGCTGCTCGATCACCGCTTCCGCGTCGGCGGGGCGACGCTGACGGGGACTCGCCCGCGCCCGCCGTGTGCCCACGTCGAGCAACTGGCCGAGCAGGATGGCGTCGCCCGCGCCCTCCGCGAGGGGCGTGGCGGCATCTGTGCGGACGTGACCGCCCCCGGCGAAATCGGCGTCGGCGACGACGTGGTGGATCTGGGGTCGACCGACCGGACCGACGACATCGTGGCGCGGTTGCGCTCGGAGGGCGAAGACTAACAGACCGGCGCTGGATCGACGCCCATCCCCCGCAGCGTCTCGGCGTACTCCTCGTAGGCGACGGCGACCGTCTCCGTGGCCGCCTCCAGAGCGCGCTCCCAGTCCGCGTCGTCGGTACAGCAGTCGTCGAGGAGGGCCGTCCCGTCGTCGACGAGCGCCGTCGTCTCCGACCGGAGATCACGGATCACGTCCGCGGCCGCCTCGTCCGCCTCGTTGACGAAGAAGTTCACCACCTGGAGGAGCGACCGGTCGCTGACGAGTGGGCGGGCGACGAGGCCGGCCGCGACGCGTTCGGGCGTCGCGTCGAGGCCGCGGAGGTGGGTGTGGAGCGCGTCGGGGTCTGAATCGGAATCGGACGCGGGGCCATCCAGCAGCCCCGCCACCCGGTCGGCGTGGTCGCGCTCCAGGTCGGCGACGCGCTCGAACGCCGCCCGGGCGTCGGGGTCGCCCTCGTCTTCGGCCCACGCGCCGAACGTCGCGGCGGCGCGGTGCTCGGCGGCGAGCGTCGATTCGAGCACCCGCTCGCGGTCGAGTCTGGCCGCCGTCGTCGCCACGAGCGCCTTCTCCGAGCCGAGCCGATCGAGTTCCGTCTCCATCCGATCCCGGACCGTCTCGACGAGCGTGTCACCGTCCATGCGCGCCGCTTGGGCGGCGGGAGCCGTTATACTGTCGGCGACAGGGCCCGGCGCTTAACGCGGTCGGGCGCGTAACGGACGGTATGGCTGCCGACACCGACCGCGCGGGGCACGTCACGCCCGCGGACCTCCGGCGTCGCCTCGCCGACGGCGACCCGATGACCCTGCTGGACGTGCGCGACCGCACCGAAATCGAGCGCTGGCGCATCGAGGCGCCGAACTACCACCACGTCCCCTATATGAAGTTCGTCGCTGCGGGCGTCACGGGCGACGTGGCCGACCTGTTGCCCGACGACCTGCACGAACCGGTCGTCGTCGTCTGCCCCCGCGGCGAGGCGAGCGCCGAGGTGGCCGACCAGCTCGTCGCCGCCGGCGTCGACGCCGAGAACCTCGCGGGCGGGATGGAGGCGTGGGCGCGGCTGTACGATCGCGTTGCCGTGTGGGCAGACGACACGACGACGGTCTACCAGTACCAGCGCCCGGCGAGTGGCTGCCTCGGCTACGCTGTCGTCTCTGACGGCGAGATGGCCGTGGTCGACCCCCTGCGCGCCTTCACGGATCGCTACCGCGACGACGCCGACGAGTTGGACGCGACGCTCACCCACGCCGTCGACACGCACGTCCACGCCGACCACGTCAGCGGCGTGCGGGCGCTGGCGGCGTCGGGCGCGACGCCGGTGTTACCGGCACGGGCGGTGGAGCGGGGCGTCGTGGACGGGACTGACTTCGAGACGATAGCCGACGGCGACGAACTCGCGGTGGGCACGGCGACCCTCCGGGCCGTCGCGCTTCCCGGGCACACGACGGGGATGACGGGCTTCGCCGTGGGGGACGTCCTCCTCACCGGCGACAGCCTCTTTCTCGACGGCGTCGCCCGCCCCGACTTACAGGAGGACGCCGACCCCGCGGCGCAGGCGCGAACGCTGTACACGACGCTGACGGAGCGACTCGACCGATTCCCGGACGAGACGCTCGTTGCGCCGGGGCACACCGACGCGGGCGTCGCCGAGGGGGCCGCCGTGGCCCGCCTCGGTGACCTGCGCGACCGACTGCCCGTCTTCGGGATGGACGAGACGGCGTTCGTCGAACGCGTGACGCAGGTGGGCGCGGAGCCCGCGAACGCCGACCGCATCGTCGCCATCAACTGCGGACGGGAGACGGTCGACGACGAGACGGCGTTCGAACTGGAGCTTGGACCGAACAACTGCGCGGCGGGTGGGTAGCCAGTTTGGGGAACAGAACGGAATACGCATCAATACGATCTGGATCTTCAATCCTTGTCACCCAAACAATTCCCCTTACGGTCGTCGCTACGTGTCCTCTTGACTTGCCACCGGATAGATCGTTCTTCAGAAAGCAATCCGGTGGACTGATGTCCAGCCGACTGATCCAAAACTGCGTGTGAAGTAGAATTACGACTTACCGAGGGCCTTTTGGACTCGTGATCGGACTGCACTTAGCACTCCGGGGCCCTTGTGTCCGCGCTCCGGTTCAAGTTCGCGGTCGGTTTTTGGTGAGCGTCCCATCTCTGTTTAGCCATATCATCTCCTCCATGATAAAACCACGGCGATGAGTATGAAAACAGAAGTCGTGATTAGAATCGGGGTGATGACCTGTGAAAAGTCTACGCCGGCAGACCAGATGGCAGACAAAAGTAATGCTATTACACCGATAACTGCCGAAACAAGGGTGGTATGAAGGCCAACGACATTCCTTTCGTTGATGTCTGTCATTGAATCTGTCCATTCATCGTATTCATCAAGCTGAAATAACAGCCATTCGCGTTCAGTGAACTCTCCTTCCACGACATCTTTCCGATGATCGTTACTCACACCGAAGTTGGGATCAGAATCGGAATAGGTGTAGATTCCAGTGATAACAGACAGGATGAGGAAAGTAACACCGCCTGTTGCGAGTCGGAACGGCCAAATTCCGATAGTAGAGACTGTGGGTGGTTCGTTACTGATTTGAATTGCAGAGATAACTAAACCAATAAACAGAACCGAAGTACGGACGCTTCTCATAGCCTTGTCATCAAGATCGTTAAGCAGACGGATCTGTTCGGAGAGGACTTCACGAGATTCGTTCCGCACGATCTTTAATGCAGCCGTGCTGACTTCCTCGTCCGTATCCTCAGAACGAGGTAGGTCAGAGCCAGGGGAATCCGTGTGTCTTGGCATCAGAGACTCTCCAGTGTATTAAATATCGATTCAGAATTCATCGACCTACTATCTGGATGCATAGGCGATGCAACCATCCTATCTTAAAACCACCGCGGTAAGTGAATAGATAGATTCGGTCATCTGTACTGTAGTTTCGTTTGGAACTATTTGCGAATCCGATCGCACACGATCATTTCATCCGCCGTGGAATGACTTACAAAAACTGGTATAGGTAGCCGGAGCAATTTGCTCACCTTACCCTTTATACTCGCCCCCCGACACCCACGCCCATGTACGACATCGCGGTCATTCCGGGCGATGGGATCGGGAACGAGGTCGTGGAGGCGGTCGAACCCCTGTTGATCGACGTGGCGGACGCCCACGGCGTCGAGGTGGAGACGACGTGGTTCGACTGGGGCAGCCAGCGCTACCTCGACGAGGGGTCGATGATGCCCGACGACGCCCTCGACCGACTGGCGGACTTCGACGCCATCCTGCTCGGCGCCGTCGGCCACCCCGACGTGCCGGACCACGTCACCCTCCGCGGCCTCCGTCTCCCCATCACGAAGGGGTTCCACCAGCACGTCTGCAAGCGACCGTCCTACCTGTTCGAGGGCGTGCAGAGCCCGCTCCGTGGCTACGAGGGCGGCGACATCGACTTCGTCGTCTACCGGCAGAACACGGAGGGCGAGTACGCCGACGTGGGCGGGCGCGAACACCGCGGCTTCGCCAACGAGGTGGCGGTGCAGGCGTCGGTGTTCACCCGCGAGGGGACGGAGAAGCTCCTGCGCCCGGCGTTCGAGGCGGCGAGCGAACGGGAGGGGAAGCTGACGAACGTCACCAAGTCCAACGCGCAGGCTCACGGGATGGTCTTCTGGGACGACATGGTCGCGGAGGTGAGCGAGGACTACCCCGACGTGGAGGTGGAGCGTCTGCTCGTCGACGCCGCGAGCATGGACATGGTCCGGCGGCCGGACGAGTTCGACGTGCTGGTGGCCTCCAACCTCTTCGGCGACATCCTCACCGACATCGGCGGCGGCATCATGGGGAGTCTCGGCCTCGCGCCGTCGACGAACATCAACCCCGACGACACCTACCCGTCGATGTTCGAACCGGTCCACGGGAGCGCGTTCGACATCATGGGCGAAGGCATCGCCAACCCGCTCGGGACCGTCCTCTCGGGGTCGCTCATGTTCGAGCACCTAGAGGAGACGGCGGTGGCCGAGGCACTCTGGGACGGCGTCGCGGCGCAGTTGGCCGACGCCGACGCGCCACGGACGGCCGACATCGGCGGGAGCGCGACGACTGTGGCCGTGACCGACGACCTGCACGACCGGCTGGGTTAGTCGGCCACGACGGCGGCGACGATTCCTGCCGTCTGCCCGATCCCGACCAGGAGCAGGCCGGCGAGGGTCGCCGTCGGACCGACGACGACGCCGAGGACGTAGGCGGCGGCGCCGAGGGCGGAGACGGCGCCCCCCGCGAAGTAGGCGCGAACGGCGGGCACCGACGACGCTCGTGCCGTCGCACTGCGACGACCGGTGTCCCAGAGACCCGCAGCGGGGAGGAGCATCCACCCGACGACGGCGGTCCACAGCAGCCGCGGCGACGACCACACGAGGCCGACGGCGCCGGTGACGGTGAACACGAACCCCGCGACGATGATCCGCCGCCAGACGCGGAGCGCTCCGTCGCGCATATCGCGCCACGAGAGCGCGACGAACGCGAGGAGGAGCGCCGCCATCACGACGTGGGCGGCGAGGAGCGTCCGCCGCGCGACGAAATCGAGGTGGGCGGCGGTGACGAACGCCCACGCGAGGGGGACGAGCACGACGGGACCGTTCGCACGGAGGCGGCGGAGCATGGCGGGGGTGAGAGCCGGCGATGCAAAAGTCCGGGGCCGGGACGTGGTCGTATGCATATAACTACCGGGGCGATGAACGCCCTGCCATGCCGCTTCGGACCCGCCGGACCGTCTACTATCTTGCGCTGGTCGTCGCGACGACGGTCCTGTTCACGCTCGTCTACAACACCGGGATGTCGGTGTGGGAGGGACGGTCACAGCCCCTGTACCGCTCGCTCGAAGTCGTCGTCCAGAGTTTCACCACCACGGGGTACGGCGAGGACGCGCCGTGGCGGTCCCCCCAGATGAACGTGCTGGCGATCACGATGCAGCTCACCGGAATCGGCCTCATCCTCACCGCGGTTGACGTGTTCGCGGTGCCGTGGCTTCGGGGGGCGCTCACCCCGTCCGCCCCGGCGTCCATCTCCGGCGTGCAGGAGCACGTGATCATCTGCGAACACACGCCGCGGACGGACGCCTTCATCAGGGAACTCGACGCCCGCGACCGGCCGTACGTTCTCGTCGAAGCCGACGGGGAGACGGCGGCCGAACTCCACGAGGCGGGGTATCGCGTCGTCCACGGCGATCCGGAGTCGACCGACGACCTCCGGGCGGCGGGGATCGAGTCGGCACGCGTCGTCGTCGCCGACGCCGCGGACGACACGAACGCGAGCATCGTCCTCTCCGTCCGCGACGCCCGTCCGGACGTGCGCGTGATCACGCTGGTCGAGGACGCCAGCCTCGCCCGCTACCACCGGGCGGCGGGGGCGAGCGAGGTGCTCTCGCCCCGACAGCTGCTGGGGTCGAGCCTGGCGAATCAGGTACCGACGACGGTTACGACCCACGTGGCGGAGGGCATCGAGATCGGCGACGACTTCGAACTCGTCGAAGTGACGGTCGCGGCGGACAGCGACCTCCACGGCCGGACCTTCCGCCAGGCACGGCTGCGCGAGCGGTTCGGGGTGAACGTGATCGGCGCGTGGTTCGACGGCGACTTCCAGACCCCGGTCGAGCTGGACGACGAACTGGCCGCGCGGACGCGCCTCCTCGTCGCCGGCGAGTCGGTACAGGTCGAGGCGCTGCAGGACGCGACCGCCTCGACCGTCCGTCGCTTCGCCCCACAGCGCATCGCCATCGCGGGATACGGCGACTCCGGGCGCGCCGCGGCCGACGTCCTGTCGAAGTCCGGCGCCAAACTGACCGTCCTCGACACGGCGGACGACGACCGGGTCGACGTCGTCGGCGACGCGCGCGATCCGGACGTCCTCGAATCGGCGGGCATCGGCGACGCGTCGGCGCTGATCGTCACCGTCGGCGACGACACGACGGCCATCTTCGCGACGCTCATCGCCCGGGAGTTGAACCCCGATCTCTACATCGTCGTGCGGGCGAACGAGGAGGACGACGTCCAGAAACTGTACCGGGCGGGCGGCGACTACGTGCAGTCGCTGGCGACGGTCAGCGGACGGATGCTCGCGTCGACCGTCTTCGAGGACGAGGAGGTGCTGGCGTACGACAAGCAGGTGAGCGTCGTCCGCATCCCCGCCGGCGATCTGGTGGGGAGCACGCTCGTCGACGAACGGGTGCGGACGCGGACGGGTGGCACCGTCGTCGCGGTGGCCAGGGATGCGGAGACGATCACCGACTTCGACCCGGAGACGTTCACGTTCGAGGCGGGCGACGAGGTGATCGTCGCGGGCACCGACGAAGCGATCACGGAGTTCGAGCGGGCGTTCGGCGTGTGAACGGCGGTGAACGCGAGATCGACCGACCGTATCGACCCGGTAACACCGATGCAACCTGGTACCACCACTGTCAGGGAAAGTATATTTCCGTCGAACCCCACGCAGAGGTACAGAGGCATGCACGACGGTATTCACCTGCCGTCGCCATCGACACTACTCATGCACGAAACCGCCGGTACACGACACGGGCGCAATGGAATGGAGGCGAACTGACGTGAGCGGTCCCCACCAGGAACAGCCGCTCGTGACGGCCGGGACGCCGCTCGACGAGGCCGAGGCGGCCGTCGTGCTCGTCCACGGCCGCGGGGCGACCGCCCGGAGCATCGTTCGGATGGCCCAGCAGTTCCACCGGCCGGGCGTCGCCTACCTCGCTCCGCAGGCCCAGCGCAACACGTGGTATCCGAACCCGTTCACCGCACCCGTCGAGTCGAACGAGCCGGGGCGCACGTCGGGGTTACAGACGATCACCGACGCCATCGGGGAGGCCGCTACGGCCGGGATTCCGACCGAGCGCGTCATGCTCCTCGGCTTCTCGCAGGGGGCGTGTCTCGCCAGCGAGTTCGTCGCCCGCAACCCCGACCGCTACGGCGGCCTCGCAGTCCTCTCCGGCGGTCTCATCGGGGAGTCGATCGATACCGAGGACTACGCCGGTGACCTCGAATCGACTCCCGTCTTCTTCGGGTGTAGCGACGTGGACCCACACATCCCGGAGGGGCGCGTCCGCGAGTCGGTCGAGGTGTTCGAGCGCCTGAACGGCGACGTGACCGAGCGCCTCTACCCGGGGATGGGACACACGATCAACCAGGACGAAGTCGACCACGTCTCGGCGATGATCGCCGACCTGCTGGACTAGTCGTCCTTCAGGTTCTCGTCGAGGAAGCGGAGCGTCTTCGCCCACGCATCACGCGTCGCCTCGGGACGGAAGCTCTCGCCGCTCGGGTTGGCGAAGGCGTGGTTCGCACCTTCGTAGACGTGGATCTCCCGCTCGACGCCCAGGTCACCGAGCGTCCGGTTGAACTCGCGGACGTTCTCGATGCCGACGACCTGATCCTCGGCGCCGAAGACGCCGAGGACGGGCGCGTCGATGCGCTGGAGCGTCGACTCGTTTGTCGTGAGCGTCCCGTAGTAGATGACCGTCGCGTTCAGGTCGGCGTCGCTGAGACTCAACTGGAGACTCTGACCGCCGCCGAAACACCAGCCGAGGCTGGCGACCCGCTCGGTGGTGTCGGTACGCTCCCGCAGGCCGGCGACGGCGCGACTCATCTTCGACACTGCCACGTCGGGGTTCTCGCGCACCTGGCCGGACAGCCGGGACGCCTCGGAGGAGTTGGTCGCCACCTCGCCGTCGTAGAGGTCGACCGCGAAGACGACGTAGCCGTGGCCCGCGAGAATCTCCGCCATGTGCTCGATGTTCTCGTTGAGTCCCCACCACTCGTGGATCATCACGACCGCGGGATACTCGCCGTCGTCGGCGGGGCGGGCGAGATAGCCCGGCGTGCCGTCGATGGTCGTTCGCTCGGTCGTGATGGCCGAGAGGTTCTCGGCGTCGAAGATATCGGCGTTGCCGCCGGACGTAACGGGTTCGCAGGTGCCGTTCTTCTCGATGGCGCCGGGCTGACAGCCCGTGTGTGGCGTCTGGGTGTACGAGGCGTCGGCAGTGGGCGTCGCCGTCGGTGCCGGCGTCGCAGTGTCGGTGGGTGCGTCCGTTGGCGTCGGCGTCGACGTATCGCCGCCGAGGACCCCCGAGCAACCGCTCAGGAGCACCAGCGCGGCCACGAGGACGGGAAGGAGTCGTGACGAGGGCATTTCGTGTTGGGAAAGGAACGGGTCGGGAAAACGGTTCCGCCCGTCGCTCACTCGTCGACGAGTTCGATGCCCGCGTCGCCGTTGGGCACCATACAGACGAACGAACTCTCCGCGTCGCTCTCGTTTCTGAACCAGTGGACGGTGCCCGCGGGGATGAGCAGGGAGTCGCCCGCGGACACCGTGTACTCCTCGTCCTCGATGCCGACGACGTACTCCCCGCCGACCGTGTGCACCTCGTGTTCGACGGCGTTGGTGTGTCTGGGTACCTCCGCGCCCGGATCGAGACGGTACCGGCGCATCCGGAAGTTCGGTGCACCGTCGGACTCGTCGAAGATGACTGCCTTGCGCACGCCGTCGGCTTTCGACAGGCGCTCGTAGTCGACGTCGGCGGCGCGCTTGACGGCTGGCTTCGGCGTCGGCTGGGAGTCGCTCATACCGCCACTCGTCACCGAGACGTGAAAACCGTTCGCCTGCGGTTAGCGCGTCGGGTCGCGCTCCCCGGCCGGCACCGTCGTCTCCAGCCAGTTCTCCTCCGGCGGGAGCGGACAGGAGAAGGCAGCACTGAACGCACAGAACGGCGTGTACGCGAGATTGAAATCCAGCGTGACGCGGTCGCCGTCCGCCAGTTCACCGTCGGGATCGAGTTCCATGTACCGCCCGCCGCGGTAGGTCTGCTGCCCGGTCGTCTTGTCGCGGAAGGGGACGAAGATGCCGTCGTCGGCCCCCTCCTGCCGGTAGCCGTGGAGGGTGTGCGTCTCGCCGGCGAGGTCGAACTCGAAGCTGACGACCCGCAGGTAGCGGACGGTGCGGTCGTCGCTCGTCTCCATCTCGATCGGTTCGGGGTCGTCGTGGACGGTGAGGGTCGCTTCGACGCGGTAGTCCGGGTCGGGGTCGAAATACGAGAGGCCGTCGAAGTCGTCGCGGTCGTCGGGCGGAATGGGCGAGCCACGCTCCTCGGCGAAGACGCGGTCCTTCTCGGCGCGGTTGGCACGCAGACGCTCCACGTAGTCGGCTGGCGTGTCGGTCATACCGTCGCTACGGCGCCGACGACCGTCAGTCCGGCGATCGGAGGGAGAATCAGCGCTGATAATATGATCAGTTCGTTTATGCGAACGGTTCCCGAGGATGCGGACGAGATGGTATCGAAAGGGGACCTCGGTGTGGGCTATCTCGTCGCCGTCGGGGTGGTGCTGTTCGGCGTGTTCAGTGCGGGGGTCCTCGTCCCGATCGAATCCAGCAGGGGGATCGGGATGCAGTCGCTCCTCGGTCTCAGCATGGGAGGGATGATCGCCGGCAGTTTCGTCGTGACCGGTGTCGGCCTCTCGCGGAGTACGCTCGACGGCGACCGCGTGTGGCGCGTCGCCGGATGGTCGACCGTCGGACTCGGGCTTCCGACGTTGCTTGCCGTCCTCACGATCCTGCTGCTGCCGTCGTTGCTCCGCGGCGTCGGGTGGCGGAACGTCATCTTCGTCAACATCGCGGCCGGCGGCGTCGTCGGCGTCCTCGTCGGCTCCCTCCTCGAACTCCGCGCGGAACACGAGCGGACGCGAACCCTCAACCAGCGCAACAGGGTCTTTCTGCGGCTGTTCCGACACGACATCCGCACCAGCCTCAATCTGATTCGTGGCCACCTCGACCTCGTCGCGGGCGACGGGACGGCGCCGCCGGAGTCGACCGAGGTGATCCGGACACAGCTCGCGCACATCGAACGTCTGAGCGACGCCGCCAACCGGCTCGACGACCTCGAATCCATGACCGAGACGGTGCCGATCGACCTCGGTGCGGTCGTGCGCGACCGCCTCGACGAGCTTCGGCGCTCGACCAGCGCGGTGACCGTCGAGACGGAGCTCCACCCCGACGCGTACGTTCGGGCGAACGCCCTCCTCCCGTCGGTCGTGGACAATCTGCTCCGAAACGCCGTCGAACACAACGACGGCGACCCGTGGCTTCGGGTGACCGCCCGGCGGACGGCACACGGGTCCGTCACGCTCCGTATCGAGGACGACGGCCCCGGAGTCGACGACGCCGAACTCGCCGTCCACGCCGACGCCGAGTCGACGGAGACGGCACTCCAGCACAGCGACGGCGTCGGTCTCTGGCTCGTCCGCTGGATCGTCGACACCTACGACGGGGAGTTCACCCTCCGAAACGCCGCCGACGGCGGCGCCGTCGCGACGGTGACGCTCCCGGCCGCCGCCCGGGCCGAGTCGGTCGCTCGCGAGGACGACGACCCGGCCGCGACGACCGAGTCACGGTGAGCGCCGGTCGGCGGTGGCCGCGACGGCGCCTCGAACGCCCCGAATGACGAGCGTCGTCGTGGCCGTGCCGTCGGCACCGCGAACCGAGATATCGACGGCGACGGCGACGAGCGCCGTCGAGTTGGCGCGCGTCTGCGTGACGATCCCCTCGGTGGCAACACAGGCGCCGAAGGCCCGGGCCCGGCCGCGGGGGCAGGCCCCCCTCGCCCACCGTCGAGCGGCGGTGTCGTTGCGCGTGATCGAAACGACCACGCCCCGGTTCGTCCCCGACGATTCGAGCGCCGTCACGGTCGGGCCGAGCCGGTCGATCGCTCGTCGAGCGACGGCGCCGTGGCGGTCCGCGCTCGCGTTCGCCAGCGCGAGCGTCGCGTCGCCGACCGCGCGTTCGAGCGCCCGCGTGCTGTCGTCGAGCGTCGCTCGCTCGGCTGCGGTGTCGGCCGCGTCGCTCCCGACGCCGGCGCCGGCGGTGAGCTGGGCGTACGCGAGCAACATGGGCACCAGCGCGGTGACGACGACGGCGGCCGCGAGCAGGACGAGTTGGCCCCGATCCCGCGTCATCCGTACCACACCCGTATCGTGACCGGACCGTACCGGGTCGCGGCCGTCGCCGATCCCACCGCGGCAGTCGGCGGGCGTGGGTAGCCGAACTCCCCGTGTGGCGTGCGAACACGGAAGAGCACGTCGGCTGGAAGCAGGGCGACGATCCGTCGACGGGTCGGCTCCCGAACCCGGGCGAACGACCGGTTCGAGCGCGCGAGCGCGGCCAGCCGGGCGTCCCGACCGCGGTCGGTCGGCTCCGTGCCGAGGACGGTCACGGTGTCGTGGGCCAGCGCGTCGAGTTGCGGCGTCGACGGCGTCGGTCCCGCGGCACCGACGGTGAACCCCACGGCCACCCCCAGAACGAGGACGACGCCGATGGCCGCCTCGACGACCGAGAGCGAGAGCTGTCCCCTAGGCATCGACGATCACCGTCAGGATTCGGGGCTCGGTGCGCGGGCGACGGTACGTCACCACGACGCGACCGGTCGCGTTGCCGACGGTCCCGGTTCGGATCGTCGACGGTTCGTACGGCGAGAGGTGGACCGTCTCGTTCGTCTCCAGCTCCGCCCCGTCGTAGAGGACGACACGCCCGTTCGCGCGGACGGTCGTGACGTTCGACGCCGACTCGACGTCGACGGCCGCCCGGTCGACGCCGCGGGGGACACGCACCGTCGCGTTTCGGGAGGCGTTGATGCTCCGCCGAACCGGCTCGGACCGGGTGACGACGATCACGGATCGGCGGACGGTGGCGCCGCCAGCCGGCGACCCGCGGTCGACGACTGGCTCGCCGTCGAGCGTGATCCGGACGGCGGCCCCCTCGGCGGGCGGGACGAGCGTTTCGACCCGACTCGCGTTCAGGTCGTCGACGGCGGTGGCGGCGAGCGCGTTCGCCCGTACCGTCGTCGGGGCGTCGGCGGCGACGAGTCGGTCGGCGACGGCGGTCGCGGCGTGGCGGTCTCGCGGGTTTCGGTCGGCGTCCGCCAGCGCCGCGTCCGCGAACGCGACGCCGACGACCGTCGCGCCGGTGAGGAGAACGAAGGCGATGACGAGGGCGGCGAGGTTGGTTTGGCCCCTCACGCGAGGATCACCCGGACTCGGTCGGCGGTGCCGCGCACTCGGACGACGGCCGGATCGTCGCTCTCCCACGTCCCCTCGACGACGACGCGATCCGGGAGCGCCAACGGGAGGCGTCCGGAGAGCGCGTCGTCGGGATGATCGAGAACGAGCGCCCCGTCGACAGCCCGAATGCGGTACGTCGCGCGGTCGATCGTGTCGGGGAGAGCGACGGTCCGGGTCACGTTGACGGCGGTGCTGGACGGCGGGATCGACGCCTCGATGCGGTCGGCGGCCGTGACGAGCGTCCGGTCGCTCACCTCCGCCGCGGCCGCCGTGCGATACTCGGGGAGGACGCCACCGTGGAGGACGGTCACCAGCGACGCGATGTACAGCAGGACGAGCAGGACTTCCAGTCCCTTGCCGACGACGGGCGTGAGGGCGCGATCCGTCACCGGCCCACCTCCAGGTTCAGCTCGTGGACGAAGACGTACACCACCCGGGTGTCGGGGAACCGCGCCACGACGCTTGGCACGCCGTCGTCGTCGAACGTACGACGGGTCGTCGTCGCTCCCATGTCGTCGAACCACCGCTCCCAGACGGCCGGCGTCCGGGTTTCGACGGCGACGGCGTACCCCTGGCCGGACAGCCGTCGGCGGTCGTGTGTCACGTTCGTCCGCAGGGTGACCGTCCCCGTGCCGTCGACGGCGACGGCGTCCGCGTCGAGCGCCGTCACGCCGACGAACAGCGTTCGATCGCGGACCGACACCGCCGGTGCGGCGTGGAGGAAGGCGCCGTTACCGGTGTCGCCGATGGTCGCGCCGGTGACGTACCGAACCTGTCGTTGTCCGGCGGTGAAGACGAGGCCACCGACCGGGCGTTCGAACGCCACGTCGGGCCCGTCGAGCACTCGAAGCGAGCGGTCGACGGTCCGGAGTCGCCCCTCGTGGAGCGCGAGGCGACGTTCGTGGCGGCCGCTCCGCTCGGGGTCGAGGGCGGCGTCCATCGACGCGGCGACCCCGCGGGCCTCGGCCTCGGTCGCGCCGTCTTCGACGACCGAGCCGACGGTGACGGTCAGCGCCGACAGACTCACGACGGTCACCGCCAGGAGGATGGCCACGCCGATCGGTGCCGACTGCGCGCGGTCGCTCATATCATCCCCACCCCCACGAAGACGAGATGACAGACGACTACGAGCGACCCGGAGTGCAACAGCGCCTCGTAGCGGCCCCGGCTGGCGGTGCCGGCGAACCACCCCGACGCCAGCATCGTCGACTGCGTGACGACGTAGAGCCGGTAGCGCTCGCGCGCCAGGTCGATGGCCGAGCCTTCGATGACGTAGCCGGAGGGCCCACGGACGGAGGCGAGCTGTTCGAAGCCGTCGAAGACGTGGATGCCGACCGCGACGGCGATGCCGACGACCAGCAGGGCGGTCGTCCACCCGACGGCGACGTACGCCAGCAGGTTCGCCCGGAGTTCGCGTTTCTCGTGGTAGAGTCGCCCGATTTCGGTCTGGAGCGTGTCGAAGACGGTGCCGGCGTCGCTCCCGGAGTCGAGCGCGCCCGTCACCAGCCCGACCGTCTGCTCGGCCAGCGGCGTCCCGACCGTCTCGACGAAGCGTTCGAGCGCCGCGGTGCGGACGTTCTCGTCGACGCCCGTCTCGGGCGTGGTGAAGCCCAGGTTGAGCGCGAGGTCGGCCACGTCGGGATCGAGCGGGCCGAAGTCCACGTCGCGGGCGACGAGTTCGACCGCTTCCGGGAAGGGCCGGCCGAGGTTGACGTGGCCGGAGACGGCGTGGACGAAGTCCTTGATCTCGCGGTCCTTGGCGTCGTCGAGGCGGGCCCGGCGGACGCCGACGACGCCGACTGGGAGGGCGTACGCGGCGTAGCCGAGAAGTACCACGTCGGCGATGGGGTAGCCGATCGCGTCGAGCGCCACGATGACGGCGAGCGCCGGGAGGACGGCGACGACGGCGGCGCTCGCGGGGTTGCGTGTGGCGGACGCGAGCGTCGCCAACAGACCCGCCGGACGGTCGTACTCGACGGTCTGTCCGGGCGGCCGGAGGCCACCGACGACGATGCTCGCCCCGACGCCGAGGCCGAGGACGAACAGCGCGCTGGCGTAGACGACGATGGCGCGGGCGGTGGTCGTGCCGAGCGGCGTCGCGACCGGTTCGGAGAGCGCGGGCGAGATGATCGCGAGGACGGTCAGCACGATCACCAGCAGTGTCGGCAACACGAGTAACACCATGAACACCTCCGAGAGGAGTTCGAGCAGGCCGGCGGCGCGCTGCCGGGCGCGGTCCTGTCGGTGGGCGAGCATCCGACTCTCCATCCGGAGGTAGTTCGCGAGTTCCGCCTCGCCCTGCTGGGCGTGCTCGCTGAACTTCAGGAGGAAAGGCGCGAGCAGTTCCCGCGAGGGCGTATCACGGGCGATCCGGCGAAGCCCTTCGTGGAGGCTCCCGGTGAGCGATGCGGTGTTCAGCACTTTCCGGATCGACACCGCCGTCTCGCCGTACGGCTCGGTGTCGGCCACCTTCCGGAGCATCGTCCGGTGGTCGTCGCCACCGGAGGAGAGGACGTGGAGGTAGCGGGCGGCCCCGGGCAGCGTCCGCTCGATATCGTTTCGGCGGGCGTTCGCCAGCCAGCGCAGGTAGCCGCCGCCGAGGCGCACGGTCGCGGCCTTGGCGAGACCGCCGACCGCGAGGCCGGCGACGGCCATCACGACGGTCGTGGACGGCGCCGGCAGGCCGAAGCGGGCGAGCGGGAGGCGGTTGCCGACGACGGCCGACACGGAGACCACGTCGGCCAGCATCACGCCGGCGACGACGGCAGGCAGCGTCACGGCGAGTGCGACGACCCACGAGAGTCCGTAGACGCGGGAGAGATACACGTCGAAACTGAGGCGGAGGTCGGTGCCGCGGTAGCGCTTGCGATCCCGAACGTGCCGGCGGTCGTCGGCGTGGCGGGCGAACAGGGCGTAAAGCATCCGGTCGAGGGAGTTCCCCGTCGTGCGGACGGACGCCGGGGCGGACGGGGGACCGCCGCGTGTCGCTCCGTCGGCCCGTCGCTGATCCTCCGTCACGACCGTCCCTCCGATCGGTGGGCAGCGATCCGAGACCGGGTCGGCATGGACCGAGGTGCCTCGGCATTGTATATAAACGTTGGACGGGGGTTCTCAGATTTGATTTCGTCGACGGTAGCCGAGCCCATCGAGCCGATGATATAAGACCGAGCCGCCTGAAATGGGGCGCGTGACGCTACTGGTTCCATTCGACGGGTCGGACCTCTCCGAGGCCGCCCTGAAGCGCGCCCGGGAGTTCGCCACCTATCGGGACGAGGAGGTGGTCGCGTTGACGATCGTCCCCGACGACGAGACGTTCGCGGAGGAACGCGGCTGGATCGAGTCCGGCGAGCCGTACGACCCCGAGGCGGTCTGTACGGCGTTCGACCTGCGCGTCAAGGAGATCGACGCGGACGTGACGTTCCGGTGTGAGCCGGCGACGTCGAGCGAGCATCCGACGGCGACGACCATCGACAACGTCACCCACACGGTCCGCGAGGTGGCCTCGGAGCTCGATGTCTCGATCATCTTCATCGGAAGCGAGAACGCCGGCCGCGTCTCGACGCCGGTGACGAGCGTCGGGGGGCCGCTGTCGACGGACGCGAAGTACGACGTCTACATCGTTCGGCGTGTGGAGTGAGCCGTGACGGGACCGCCACTCAACACGGCGCCGACGGTGTTCGCTAGCGAGTCGGCACGTTCCGTCCCGCGGCGAGATGCAGCGAGTACGCGATCAGCGACAGCCCGACGAGTTGGAGGAGGCGGACGAGCAGCCGGAACACGTTCTGCAGGCTGATCGAGACGATTCTGAAGGCGATCAACCCTTGGCTGACGACCGCCACCGAGTACGTCACGCCGAACAGGAGGATCATGCCGGTGGCGAGATACCGCATCGCGGGCTCGTCGTTGCGGCGGAGGCCACGGTAGGCCTGATAGCCGATGTAGAGGCCGACGACGGCGGAGCCGGTGGCCGCGGCACCGGCGAGTACGTCGACTAGCGGGGCGAGCATGTCAGAACTTCCCCCAGAGGCGCGTGAGTTCGTCGGCTACGTCACGGTCCGTCCGGTCGACGGTCCAGTCGATGTCGCCGTCGTCGACGACGAGTTCGAAGCGTTCGACTACGGCGACGTAGACGGTGTCGTGGTGGCCGTCGCTCCGCGGTCGCGTCCGCTCGTCGAGGAGGCCGGCGTCGACGAGGCGGTCGAGACGCCGGTAGACGGCCGACGTGGAGACGCCACACCGCTCGCTCAGGGCCGACGCCGACAGTGGCTCCGCGCTCGTCGCCGCGAGCATCGTGCGGACGTGCTCGTCGTCGAGGAGTTCGACGAGCGTGGCGAGGTCGGGGTTCCCCACGGGCGAATGGGTCATGCGACCGGGAAATAAATCGCCCGCCCACCTCGTCGGGGCGGGGTGCGAGGCGGTCGGTGTGCAGGCGATGCAGACGGTCACGACGGACCCTCCAGCGGGACGGCGAAGAGCGGCCGGTATCCCGATTCGGGGGCGTACGTCAGGCGAACGCGGGTCGCCGGCCGCGGTTCGGCGGCTGCGTAGTGATCCTCGGCGTCCCAGTCGATGTCGTCCGGGTGGATCACCGACACCATCGGCCACTCCTGCAGGTCGAGCGTCGCCGTGTCGCCGGGCGCGAGGCGGTCGGTGTCGGTCGAGAGCGGCCGCGAGGTCGGAAGGCTGTACAGCGGATCGGGTTCGTCGGTCTCGAAGCGAAGACGGAGCGTGTCGGCGGGGACGGGGTCACCGGCCTCGTGGCGGAGGACCAGCGCCCGGGGATCGGTCCGGCGGTCGTACCCCCATGTGATCTGTGGCGGGTAGGGAGGGCTGATCTCGTCGGGAGCGATCCCCTTCCCGGGCGGGACTTTCCCTTCGACGGTGACGAGTCGGTCGTCGACCCGGAGGTCGGAGTGTTCCACTTCGCGGGTCAACACCGTGTCGCCGAAACTTCGTTCCCTGATCCGGCGCTCCGGATCGGTGACCGCGTCCGCGAACAGGAACGTCATCACGTGGTAGGCGGTCCGGCCGTCGAACCGGAACCCCTCGCATTTCTTCCAGTCGCGCGCGTCGCTCGGCGGGAGATACTCGACCATCCGGCTCTCGCCGATGGCGTCGGTGACGCGCTCGACGCCAGCGTCGACCTCGTGGTAGTGGTCGATTCGCCCCCCGCGGGCGTCGATCAGGGCCTCGACGGCGGGGGCGGCGTGGACGCGCCGACTCGACCAGACGATGGCTCCGTCGCCCACCGCCGCGCGCCGGGGCATGTCCTCGCGGACGAACAGGTCGAACCCCCCGTGCGATCCGGCGGGGGCGTAGCCACTGTTGGTGAGCGTCTCGGCGACGGCCGCGGGGTCGAACGCGGCTTCGATCGCCGTACCGAGATCGGTCGCGAGCAGACGGTCGTAGTTCGCGTAGCCGATACCGAAGTGGTCGAGGTCGGTGAGGAGGCGCTTGCGGGGTGTCGTAAAGCGGACGGGGGCGGGGTAGTCGAGGGAGCCGGGACGACGAAACAGATAGCCGTAGTGGGCGTCGTCGAGAGCGTCGACCGCGCCGGGGGCGGGGAGCCACTCGCGATAGCGGGGTGGATCGGCGTCGGGCACGTCGATCCGACCGAAGCGCTGTGCGGAACCGAGCGGCGGGAGGGCCGAAGTACAGCCGGCAGTCGCAGCCGCGACGCTCGCCGCGACGGCGCCCACACCGCGGCGGAGGACGGTGCGGCGCGTGGTGCGGTAGTCGTTGGGAACCATCGCACCGCCACGTACACCCCAGACGGGTATTACTCCCGGTGACGGACTGCGCACCGGCGCAGCCTGTCGAAGGATATATGTATCCCGACCGGAGACGCGGCAGTCGATTGGCGCCGTCGACACTTCGAGTATCATTTCGGAGAACGATCAACACGACACGGACCGGACCGCCGCGACGACCGGCCGACTATCCGGACAGTCATCCAATTTCGTGGTGGATAGTGGCACCCAAAATCGCATATTCCAGTTCTCAGGTATGATTTTGGTGGGGAGTAGCTATATACCGTGAGACCGAACCGCAACACAGGAATGGAACGGCTGTCCGCGCGAGCGAGCGGGACGATCATCGCCAGTGCCGGCCTCGTCCTCGCGGCGTTCCACGTGCAGTCGGCCGTGAACCTGCAGACGTATCCGGCGCTGGTGTTGATCGAAGCGGTCGTTCCGCTGCTGCTGGCACTGGGCGTCGCGGGCACCGGCGCACTGATCCGCGAGGGCCGTGTCGCACCGACGGGGTTCGACGACCGGGTGCTCGGTTGGATCGCCGTCGGTACGGCGGCGCTGAGTGGCGCCGTTGGCTGGCTGTTCATCGACAGCTTCCTCCGCGGGGAGGCAATCCCGGGGGCGCGGCGGATCGTACTCAATGCCGCGACACTCGGCGCCGTCGTCGGTCTCGTCGTCGGCATCTACGACGCCCGCGGTCAGTGTCAGCGTCGGCGTGCGGAGCAGTTGACCCACATCAACGATACGCTCCGTATCGCGACCCAGGAGATGGTGGACGTCACCGAACGGGACGAACTCGAGGCGGTGGTCTGTGAGCGCCTGACCGAATCCGACCTCTACGACAGCGCGTGGATCTGTCGCTACGCGACCGGAGACGAGTTCGTGCGGCCGGCGGCGTGGGCGGGCCACGACGACGAGTACATTTCGTCGCTGGAAGTCAGCGTCGATCCGAACGATCCGATCGGACAAGGCCCGGGCGGCGAGTCGATTCGGACGGGGGCGATTCAGCCCGTACAGGACGTGTTCGACGAGCCGAGCCTGGAGCCGTGGTGGGACTTGCTGGCCGAGAAGGGCGTCGAGTCGATGGCTGTGGTCCCCCTCGTCGGCGCCGAACGCGTCCACGGCTTTCTGAGCGTCTACGCCAACCGTTCGAACGTCTTCGACACGGCAGAACAGGACGCTCTCTCGGAACTCGGCGAGAGCATCGGTCACGCTATCGAGTCGATGGCGGCCCGCGACCAGTTGGCGCAGCGCGAACGGGAACTCGCCCGCCAGAACCGCCGGCTCGACGAGTTCGCGAGCGTCGTCTCGCACGACCTCCGCAACCCGTTGACCGTCGCCAGCGGCAACCTCGAACTCGTGCAGATGGACCGCGAGGACGAGCGATTGGATCGGATCGGGGACGCGCTCGACCGGATGGACGAACTGATCGACGACCTGCTCACGCTGGCCCGATACGGCCGGTCGGTGGACGACGTCGAAGCCGTCGATCTCCGGTCGGTCGCCGAGAACGCGTGGACGACCACGACCACCGAACACGCACGGCTCCGGTTCGACGGCGACCCCGGCACCGTCGAGGCCGACGAGAGCCGCCTCACGCAGGTCTTCGAGAACCTGTTTCGGAATTCGGTCGAGCACGGAGCCAGCGAAGCGCCGACAACCAACGGTCCGTCCGACCTCGCGTCGACGGGTGGCCCGTCGACGCGCGCGCCGGCCGCGGGCGACGAGTCGGCTGACTTCCGGCGCGGCGGGCGTGATGCGTCCGTGACGATCACCGTCGGACGGACGGACGACGGCTTCTACGTCGAGGACGACGGGGCGGGTATTCCCGAGGCAGAACACGAAAAGGCGTTCGAGACGGGCTACTCGACCGATCCCGACGGGACGGGGTTCGGCCTCAACATCGTCCGAACCATCGCGGAGGCCCACGGCTGGCGGGTCGACGTGACGGAGGCGTCGTCGGGCGGCGCGCGGTTCGAGTTCACGACCGCCGGCGTCGAGGCGAACGCGCCCGCACGGTCGGCGTGAACTACGGGAGAATGACCGCACGACCCTCTATTTCGCCGTGTTCGAGGCGTTCGGCGACCGTGTTGATCTCGTCGAGGTCGTAGCGGGCGGTCCGCAGATCCACGTCGCCGCGTTCGACCAGCGCGACGAGTTCCTGTAACTCCGCGTAGCGGCCGACGAGCGTCCCGCGGTAGGCGAACTCGCCGTTGACGAGCGCCTGTGACGGCTCGTGAATGTGGCCGCCGTAGCCGACGACGTGGTGGTCGCCGCCCGCCGCCGTAATCGACGGCGCGTAGCCCGTCGTCACGTCGGCGCCGACGAAGTCGATGACCTGCTGGGCGCCGACGCCGTCGGTGATCGCCTCGATTTCGTCGGCCACGTCGACGCTCGCCGGGTCGACGGTGTGGTGTGCGCCGAGGGCGGACGCGAGGTCACGCGCTTCGCTCTTGATGTCCAGCGCGGTGATCTCGGCGGCGCTCATCGCATCGAGACACTGGAGGCCGATGTGACCGAGGCCCCCAACGCCGATGACGACGGCGTGATCGCCCGGGTTGAGTTCCCGGACTGCCTTCTTGACCGCGTGGTACGCGGTGATACCGGCGTCGGCGTGGGGCGCGATGTCGGCCGGGTCGACGCCGTCGGGGAGCGGGATCACCGCGCGCTCGCTCGTGTGGAGATACTCCGCGAACCCGCCGTCGGTCGTCAGGCCCGGGAATTGGGCGTTCTCGCAGTACATGTCCTCGCCGAGCCGACAGGGCCGACAGGTGCCACAGGTCATGTGGGGGTGACAGATCACCTGATCGCCCACGTCGACGATGTCGACGTTCTCGCCGACCTCGGCGACAGTCCCCGCGTTCTCGTGGCCGAGCGTCATCGGGAGCGGTTGGGGCGCGTACTCCTGCCACATGCCCTCGATGATGTGATTGTCGGTCTGACACCAGCCGGCGCCCTCGACCTCGACGATCACGTCGTCGGGGCCGTCGGCGGTCGGCCGGTCGACCTCGTCGATGGCGAGTGCCTCGCTCATCTCCTCCGTGTACTCGTGGAGTCGTGCGGCGAGCATACGTGAGGGGTTCGCTCCCGCCGGCAAAAGTGTTTTTCCAGCGACAATCACGAACGACCACAATAGTTATTTGGTATCATTCCTCACGGACGGTCGTACCATGTACGAGTACGAGGGCGAGGACGTGTTCGTCATCGACTCGCATCTCCACCTGTGGGATGCGACCGAGGAGAACATCGTCCACGAGGGGGGCGAGCAGTTCATCCAGTGTTTCTACGACTACCACACGGCGTTCACGCCGGAGGAGAAGCAGTGGTCGCTGGAGGAGTACCGCAAGTACGGCGCCGACCGGATGAAAGCGGACCTGTTCGGCAACGCGGCGGTGGACATGGGCATCTTCCAGCCCACCTACCTCACCGACTTCTACGACGACGGGTTCAACACGACCGAGGACAACGCCGAACTCGCCGAGGAGCACCCCGAGCGGTTCGTCCTCAACGGCACCTTCGACCCACGCGACGGCGAGGAGGGCCTGGAGTATCTGGAGGAACTGAACGACGAGTACGACCTGCAGGGCGTCAAACTCTACACGGCGGAGTGGCGCGGCGACTCGAAGGGGTGGCGCCTCGACAGCGAGGAGTCGTTCCGCTTCCTCGAGAAGTGCGCGGAACTCGGCATCCGGAACATCCACCCGCACAAGGGGCCGACGATTCGCCCGCTCAACCGCGACGCCTTCGACGTGGCCGACGTCGACGACGCCGCTACCTCCTTCCCCGAGTTGAACTTCGTGGTCGAGCACGTCGGCCTCCCCCGACTGGACGACTTCTGCTGGATCGCCGCCCAGGAACCGAACGTCTACGGCGGCCTCGCCGTCGCGGCGCCGATGGCCGTCCACCGACCCCGGAAGTTCGGCGAGATTATGGGCGAACTCCTCTTCTGGCTGGGGGAGGACCGCCTGCTCTTCGGCTCCGACTACGCGCTCTGGAACCCCGACTGGCTGGTCGACGTGGTGATGAACGCCGAGTTGACCGAGGAGCAGCGCGACGAGTACGGCGTCGAACTGGATCTGGAGACGAAAAAGAAGATCATGGGCGAGAACGCCGCGGAACTGTACGACATCGACATCGAGGCGAAGAAAGAACAGTTCGAGTCCGACGACGTGACCGAGGAGTTCGGTCTCGCGGACCACTACGCCGGGTCGAGTACGGCACCGGCGGACGACTGATGGCGGCGGAGTCACGGGACGGCGACGTGACCGAGGCGTCGGTCCGGGAGCGGCTGGACCGGGTGACCGACCCCGAACTCGACACCTCGATCGTCGAGTTGGAGTACATCGACGAGATCCGGATCGACCACGCGGAGGGGCAGGACCCGTCCGCTTCCCGCGCCGTCCACGTCGCCATGACCCTCCCGACGGCGTGGTGTTCGCCCGCCTTCGCGTGGATGATGACGACCGACGCCCGCGACGAGGTGGAGGCCCTGCCGGGCGTCACCCGGGCGACGATCGAACTCCAGGAACACATGCACGAACGGGAGATCAACCGCGGCGTCAACGAGCGCCTGTCGTTCGGCGAGGCCTTTCCCGACGCCGACGGGAGCGTCGAACCCGTCCGCGCCGAACTCGACGAGAAGGCACGGATTTCGCGCCAACACGACGCCACCGGCGCGCTCCTCGACGCCGGCCTCGACGGCGACCAGATCGTCGCCCTGACGCGCTCGGACCTCGACCTCGACGCCGACGCCGACCACGCCCGCGTCTGGGTCCGCGACGGATCGCTCGCAGTCACCGTCGACGCCGATCCGCTGGAGCGGTATCTGGAGAAGGCACGGACGACCGGCCTCGTCGACGACGACCACCCCGAACTGTTCCGGACGCCCGAGGGCGACCCCGTCGACCCCGACGCGTTCGAGACGGTCCGTCACCGGACGCGGCTGGCCGGCGTCAACATGAGCGGCCAGGGGTCGGTGTGTGACGCGCTCCACGAGTCGCGACGCGCCGAGGATCGGCCGCCGCTGTCGATGCGCTCGGACTAGCCGGCGGTCGGACGACTCTGCCGGAACAACTTGTTTAATAATTAACTTTTTGTTTTGACAGGTTGAACGTCAACGGGAGATGGGGATCTTTAGCGACGTCGCGAACGCCGTCGCGTCGGCCGCGTCAGCGGTGGGCAAAGCGGCCGAGGCCGCCGGCAAGGCGGTGGCGGACGGTGTCGAGGACGCGGCGGACTCGGCTGTCGACGGGGCCAAACGAATCGTCGAGACGGCTAACGAAGCGATCTGCAAAAAGACGGGCAAAGTCGTCTGCGGGATCGCCAACGTCATCGGCGGCGCAGTCGTCGGTATCCTCACCGGCGTTCAAGACGTCCTCGACGACGTCTTCAACATCGTACGGGACGTGTTCAGCATCGTCGGGTCGCTCCTCTCACTCGATCTGCCGGGTCTCATCGAGGATATCGGGCAACTGCTCGCCGACATCGTCGAGTTGGGCATCGCCTGGGTCCGACTTGCCACCGGCGGCTACGTCGTCGGCGGCATCGTGAAACAGTTCCGTCGGTCGTCGCTCATCCGGTTCGTCGGAAACCTGGTAGACCGGACGTACAGCGACCCTCAGCGAACCACTGTCAGGCGGAACATCGGCCTGGAGGGCAAGCGGTTCGGTCTGCGGATGGAGGCACACCACCGGGTGATGGTGTTGGACTCGAACACGGTCGACCTCTGGCAACTGCACGAGGCCGGAGAGATCGACCTCTACGCGTTAGCGGGAGTACTGAGTTTCGACTCGTTCTCACTGGACTTCGAACACCCTAACGCGGTCGTTCGGCTGGTGGATGGGGCCGGCGACGACCTTCCGGTACCGGTTACCCGGGCGTCCATCGCACGACACATCGAATCGAAAGGTCAGGCCAACCGGCTGCGGGTCTACCCGATGGACCACCGTACCGTCGTCTACCGGGTCGAAACCGCAACCGAGAAACTGAATCAGATCGGCGTCGTTCTCAAGTGGAACGAAGGCCGGCGGCTCGGGGGCTTTCGCGACGAGACTCGCTACGTCCTCGACGCGGGAGACATGTACGAGTTCAGGACCAACAACCTCGACGACCTTCTCAGAAAGCCGCCGTACGGATATCCACTCCACAATGACTGTCGCATCCACGCGGTTGCCGGATTCACGTTCCCCAAAAGCTACGGGCGCATGAAGGGTGTGAATCTCGCGGGCTGTGCCGAGTTCCCGCTGTCGGGAGGTCCCACCATCCCGGCACGAACCGACAGGTGCGACGCGAAGGTAATCAACACCAGTAACTCCACCGGCAGCACCGAACCGTCGGGCGTCATTTACCGCGACGTCTATCCGAGCAACATCTTCGGATATGTACTTCCCCACGAGATCGGCCACTACTTCGGGCTCTGTCACTGCGGCCACGACGGGTTCCAGAACGTCATGTTCCAGGCCGATGCCAACGACTTCGCCGATCCGGGATTGCTGGATTTCTACTGGAGCAGCGAGCCCCACTTCACGTTGGAAGATGGGAAGAACGCGTGGCGATTCATCGTCAACGAGATGTCGGACTGTATCGAGTGATATCGGAGCCGCACGGACGTCCTCCGTCCGCGAGGAACTGGTCGGCGTCGGTGGCGACCGGGTATCTAAAACAACCCCTTCGGCCCCGGCGGCGGCCCGCTGGAACCGCCGTCACGCTCGCCGTCGCCCTCGTCGTCGGGTTCGCCGTGCCCGGGTTTCGCCAGCCCGTAGCGACCGCGTGCGGCGAAGTCCGCCGGATTCCACCCGCACTCCGGACACTCCCCGTCGTCGTAGTCGTAGTCGACGCCACAGCCGAGACACTCGTTTTCCGCGCCCATCAGTCGCGACGCCCCAGCCCCGGCCGGCCGAGGCCGTACCGGCCCCCCTGTCGCCACGTCTCGGGCTTCCAGCCGCAGTTCGGACAGGCGTCCCGTCGATAGTCGAACGATTCGCTACATCGCTGGCAGGCGGCGGTGAGGGCCATGTGTCGTGTTACCGCGTATCATCACGTAAGAGTTTCGTCCGGACGGAACACGTAAATCGGCCTCGGCCGAACGGCGACTATGCCGGCCCAACCGGTTTTCGAGTTGTATCAGGACAGGGGTTCGGAGTGGCGGTGGCGACTCGTCGCGTCGAACGGCAACATCGTCGCGGACAGCGCGGAGGGGTACACGTCGAAACAGGGCGCGAAACGCGGGATTCGGAGCGTCAAACGGATCGCGCCCGACGCCGACGTGGAGGAGACGTGAGGTCGAAGGCGTAGGTGACGTGCGGGATCGATCCCGGAGCCCCGGCCGTTCAGGCGTCCCCCAGCAGCTGTAGCGTCTTCGAGTCGGGCTCGTCGTAATACTGCTCCAGCGCCGTGCCGAACGGGGCCGGATCGTCCGCAACCGCGTCGAACAGCGTCATCGAGGACCGAAACTTCCGGTCGTCCGGGGACCCGAAGATCTGGGTCGCCGAGCGCCCGTCGATCCCGTTCACGATCTCCGTGCACTCGCGCAAGCGTGGCCCCAGTACCGAGTGGTGCAGGTAGGCGCGGGCTTCCCCCCGCGAGGAGATCGCGTACCGTTTGGACATCTCACTGCGACCGAGCCCGGCGAACTGGGGGAAGACGAACCACATCCAGTGGGACCGCTTGCGGCCGGATCGCAGTTCGCGTTTGGCCGTCTCGATGACGCCCTCCTGTGCCTCGACGAATCGGTGCAGATCGTACGGATCGTCGCCACCTGTCATGGTTTCGTTACGATACCGCCGCGCATGTAAATCCCGGCCGCGGGATCGAGGACCGACAGACGTACGATGCCGGCGGCCGTCGGAGCGCCCAGCGCATGGAACTGACCGTCTACGGGCCGCTCCGCTCCGCGACGGGCGAGAAGCGCGTCGGCGTCGACCCAGACGGCGACACGGTCGCCGCGGTGATCGAGGCGTTCGTCGACGCCTATCCGCGTGCCGAGTCGCATCTCGTCGACGAGGACGGCGCCCTCCGACCGAGCGTCCGCGTCACCGTCGGCGGCGAGCGGGCGGCCCTCGACGACGACTGCCCGCCCGACGCCGAGGTGGCGCTGTTTCCGGCGATGCGCGGGGGCGCGTCGTAGGCTACAGGTCGTACTGCGCCCGCACCGCGTCGGCCAGTCCCACGTCTTCCAGCCGGTCCATCGGTGCGAGCATCGATAGCTGCACGACGCCCGGCAGACGCGCGATTTCGACGCCGCCGGAGAACGTACAGCGAGCGCGCACCTCGCCTTCGGTCATGTCCAGCAAGTCGCCCGCGCGATCGAACGCGTTGTCGGTGGCGTCGTTGATCGTCGCGCCCGAGCCGATCACCTGGATGGGCGCGGCGTCGACCACCTCGTCCACATCGTACTGCGCGGCCAGTTCGGCCCCTGCCTCGCGTTCGGCGTCGGTGTACGGCGTCGCGATGTCGGGCAGATCCGCCTCGTTGGGGAGGAGTAGTGGCCCGTCGATGTCGAGGCCCTTGATCACCTCCACCTCCAGTTCCGTCCGCCCGCTTACGTCCGTCGTGTGCAGGGAGAGTTCGCCGTCGCCCTGATTCGCGTGCAGGTCGCCGACGTAGAGGCCGGCGCCCTCGATTTTCACGGGACAGATCAGCGTCGCGCCGGGGCGCACGTCGTTGGAGTCCAGGTGGCCGTCGGTGCGGTCGGCGAGGGCGTCCTCGTCGGGCAGCCCCCAGTCGTGCCCGGCGCCGATCAGGAACTGTCCGAAGTCGCCGGCGTTGTGGGAGTCGGGGAACTCCCGCGGCGGCGTCGTACCGATGTTGCCGATGAAGGGCCTGAGATGGCCCAGCGTCCCCGGAATCTCGTCCGGTTTGTACAGCAGGATGGGGTGCTGTCGGGAGTGCTCGGGCAGGGCCATCGCCTCGTCGGCGCGTTCGGCGAGGTCGGTCGCGCCCTCCTCGCCGACCGTCAGGCCGACCGAGCGGTCGTCGTTGAAGGCGACGGTGTAGCCGAACTCGAAGCCGAAGGAGGAGGCGTTGGCGCCACACTCCGCACACCGAATCGCGTCCTCGCCGATGCCCTCGACGACGCTCTCGGGCCACTCGGTGCCACACTCCGGACAGCGGTGGTCGACGAAGGGGTCGTCGCCGAACGCCCCTTCGCGTTCGGCCATGCTCCCGGTGCTGGTGGCGACGCTCGTCACCTCCAGATCCTTGATGCGGACGACCAGCGCGTCGCCGGGTTCGGCGTTCTCCACCCGGATCGGCCGGGTCACCTCGTGCCCGCCGCGGAACTCGGGAGTGATCATCGGCCCCCAGCACGCCGGGGGCGTGTGTGTGCGGACCGTCCCGCCGTCGGCGACCGTCCCCGCCCACTCCTGGTCCGGGCCGACGAGTCCGAGCGTGAATCGGTCGACGTCGAGTTCCTGTTGGATCTGCTGAGACATACGGTCGAACGTTAGTGTGTTCGACAATAACTGTTAGCACGAAAACTGTTCACACACGAATCCGTCGACGACTGTCGTGCGACCGTCCGACCGACCGAACGCCTGTAGACGCCGAGGCCGTCGCCGTCAGCCACCGATCCCGCTTCGGAAGCCGCGCTGGATCGTCATGGCGTGGGCGTAGTCGGCCTCGGAGAGGACGCCGACGAGGTCGCCGTCGCGCTGGACGATGGCGTCGAGACTCCCCGTCCCCTGCAGTTCGACGAGCGTGTCGAACGCGTCGGCGGCCGGGTCGATCCGCGGCACGTCCCGCATGATCTCCGCGACGGTCGTCGTCGCGTGGTCGGCCCGGCGGGCGTGTTGTAGATCGTCGAGCGTGACGACGCCGATAGGCGACCCGTCGTCGTCGACGACGAGGTGGATCGGCTTGCGGTCCCGGAGCAGCTGCGCCCCGAACGCTTCGACGGCCGTCGTCGCACCGACCGTCGCCGGCTCCCGGGTCACGATGTCGCCGACCGTGAGCCCTTCGAAGAGTTCGTCGAGGAGGACCGCCTTCGACTCCGTCGTCGCCGCCCCGTAGATGAAGAAGGCGAGCAACAGGAGGATGATCTGGAAGTTGAGAACCCCCACGATGGCAAAGAGGAAAGCGAAGCCGACACCGATCCGAGCGGCGATACGAGTCGCCGTGCCGTACGGGCGCGAGCGGGCGAGGAGGGCGCGCAGGACGCGTCCCCCGTCCATCGGGAACGCCGGGAGGAGGTTGAAGGCCGCGAGCGTGACGTTGGTGATGGCGAGCCACCCGACCACGAACCGCGACGCCTGCAACGAGTCCGGCGCGACGAGGACGCCCGCGTAGCAGATGGCGGCGACGAGGACGCTCGTCAGCGGGCCGGCGATGGCGATCCAGAACTCCCGGTCCCACTCCTTCGGGAACGTCTTCAGCGACGCGAGGCCGCCGAGAATCCAGAGCGTGATCGACTCGATTTCGAGGTCGTACCGCAGCGCGACCCACGAGTGTCCGAGTTCGTGGACGGTGACGCTCACGAACAACCCGACCGCCGCCGCGATGCCGATCAGCCACGGTGTCGACCCGGCACGGAGGCGGGCGAGGTCGAATCCGACGCCAGTGAGCCGTTCGATGAGCGCGGCGTAGAGTTCGATCTGTTGCCCGCTGCCGATCAGCCACGCGAGTATCGGCAGGAAGATCAGCAGCGAGGTGTTGACCCGGATCGGGATGTCCCAGATTTCGGTGACCGTGTAGCTCCGCATACCGTCCACTCGTTCGTCGGTCCCTTCAACCCGTGGACGAGGCGTTCCACTCCCGGGCCGTCCCGTTCGACGGGTCGGACGACGGCGGCGTCCGCACCGAGGGCGGCGGGTTCGAGTCGCCCGGAACGCACTACCTCACGCTGACCGAGGACCGGACCGACGGCGTTCGGCGCGACGCCCGCGGCGACCGAGCGCGGAACGAAACCACGCCGTCAGTCGTCGCCCGCCGTCTCGCTCCGCGCCCGCTCCACCGTCGCCGCCTCGTCCGTCCGCAGGTCGGAGACGAAGCCGAACAGCGCCTCGAAGTCGGTGATGTCCTCCTGGACGAGATACTGGACGTAGCGGTGTTTCCGGTGGAACTCCGCCTCCACGTCCTCGACGTCGCGGTCGGTGGCGTCGGCGAGGCGATGAAAGAGCCGGAAGCCGAGCGCCCGGTGGCCGTCGTCCAGATGCGGGTGGGCGTAGTCGAGGCTGAACTCGCCCTCGGTGTCGCGGCGGGCGACCACGTTCCAGTAGAGCGTGCGCCCACCCTTCTCGACGACGCCCGAGGGGAGGGTGCCGCCGTCGAGGGCCTCGTACTCGGCCTCGCTGAGGAGTTCCACCGCCTCGGCGACGTAGCGGTCGCCGTCGACGTGGTGGGGGAAAATCACGAGGTCGATCTCCCGGAGGAGGTAGGGGGCGAGCCCCTGTTCGACGACGCGGTTGACGAGCGTCTCCACGTCCTCGGCGTGGGTGGTGCCGATGACGCCGTGGCCCGTATTCAGGGTCTCGCCGAACGTCTCGAAGGAGGCGGGCGTGTTGATCTCGGCGATGACCTCCACGTCGGGATTCAGGTAGTTCGTCTCGGTCATCAGGCGGGCCATCGTCACGCGCTTGTACTCGGTCTCGTGGTCCCGGGTCGTCAGCGAGAGGCCCGTCTCGTGGGGGAGGCGCACCTCACGGCTCCCCTCGTCGATGGAGACGGGGCGGTCGTCGTAGGGGACGAAGGGCATGTGGGCGTTCATGAGCGTCGTCTTCCCCACCCCCGTCGGCCCGGAGAAGAGGACGACGCCGTGGCGTTCGTACAGCATCCAGAGCAGGGTGACGAGTTCGGTCGAGAGGGCGTCCCGCTCGATCAGGTCGACGGGCGTCATGGCGTCGGCGGCCTGCTTGCGGATGGAGACGTGCGGGCCGTCCTCGGAGATGACGGGGAGGGCGACGGCACAGCGAATCGTCTCTTCGACTCCCGGCAGGTCGAGGTTCACCTTCGCGCTCGGTCGACTCGCGCTGAGTTCCGTCCCGTCGCTCGCGGCGAGTTGCGTGACCACGTTGATGAAGGCCGTCTCGTCGTCGAAGGCGAGATTCGTCGGCACGCGGCCGACCGGGAGTTCGTCCGCCCGCGGGATCACCTTCACGCGTTCGTCGACGCGGTTGGCCTCCACGTCCTCCAGATACGGATCGCGGATGGGGATGGTGAGGACGCCGTGACCGACGTAGTCCCGGAGGACGTAGTACGCCAGGTCGTCGAGGCGGTCGGTGGCGTACCGGCTGTCGACCGGCGGGACGGCGAGGCCGTACTCGGCCAGCGCGGTCGTCAGCCGGTACTTCGTCGCCGCAACCCACGCCCGCGTGTTCCGGGCGGTGAGCCGCCGGGAGAGGAACTGGCGGGCGCGCTCCCGGACGAACGCGTGCCGGTCCTCGACCACGTCGTCGACGTTGGCCTCCCAGATGCGCTCCTTGCACTCCTCGATGAGTTGCTCGTCCCCGGGGAGCAGGTCGGGTTCGAGCACGGCGTACTTCGTCGAGAACTGGTCGCTTCCGAGCAGATGTTCGCGGTAGACGACCACGTCCACGTCGAAGCCCGCGAAGTCCACGGTGTACTGGCGGAGGCGTTCGCCGGCCACCCGGTCGACGAAGCGCGCGTCGGCGTCGAAGTCGGTGCGGGCGGGAGCGTAGTTCTCGGTGTGGACGACCACGTCGTCCTCGCGGCCAACGTCGACCACCTCGATCCGGTCGTCGAGGGCGAGCGGCGTCGGGCCGTCGAGCAGACGGAGTTCACAGAGGGCGTGGTAGGTGAGGCGGCGCCACGCGGCCGGCGAGGCGTCGATCAGGCGGTCCAGCGCCCGGCGGTACTTGGGTTCGAAGCCGGCGGCGGCGCGTTCGGCCGCCCCTTCCCGTGTCAGCGGCCGGCGGCGGTTGACGACCGTGAAGTGGTTGCGGATGCGCGCCATCGCGTCCCGATCCCGCGGGCCGAGGCCGGGTTCGCGGATCGCGTACGCGAACTCGTCGGTCCCCGTCTCGCGGATCGTCGCCACGACGCCCGGCGACACCTCGTACTGTGCGACCACGTCGGGCGCGTACCACGCGTCGGGGTCGTCCGGCGCGCGTGGCGTCGGCACTGGTCCGGCGTCGTCGCCCGACTCCCCGTCACCGACCGAGAGCGTCGGTCCGTCGCTCATTCGTGCCTCGCCTCCCACGGGAACGACATAGCCGTTGGTGCCGCGCTATCACGTATAATACTCGGGGCGGCTCACTCGACGGGGGATGACTCCCGGCCGCCGCCGAAGCGGCGCCCGAGCCAGACGCCGAGGAAGCCGAGAAGCGAGCCGAGCGGGAGGGTGATCCCACCCCGAATCAGCGCGGCACGGGCGGCGCTGCCGGGGGCAGGCACGGCGCCGACCGCCGAGATGGCGAGCGTGAACGCGGCGAAGCCGACGAGTGGCGCGGCCGCGACGAGGACGCTCACCAGCAGGTCGTCGTTCGCGTAGCCGTTGAGCGCCGCGGCGACGACGGCGACGCCACAGACGAGGAGGGTGATCGTCCCGCCGGAGGGGCCGAGGCCGTCGAGGAGCGCCGCGGAGATCCAGACGAACCCCTGTGCCACGAACGCCAGCACGGCGAGCGCGATCACGAAGACGACGACCCGGAGCGACACGGCTGCGTTGGCCGGGAGCAAAACGCCGGTGACAGTGGGACCGTCGTCGGTCACGGGTGGCCCTTCGTCCGTCGACGGGAAAAGGTATCGCACGGCTCGCAGTCGAAGTAGCGGACGGCGCCGAGGCGCGTCGGCGGACACGTCAGTCCGCGCCCGCTTCGGCGCTCGTCCCCGTCGAGGTCGTCGAGGACGACGCCGCCGGACGATCGCCGAGGTCGAACTCGTCGAGCAGCGTCAGGAGGGCGTCGGCTTCCGTCGCGAGTTCGTCGACGCGGGTGGCCACGCCGGCCAGCGATTCGGTCTGTTCGTGGGCAGCGTCCGCGACGTTCGTGGCGCCGTCGGCCGTCTCCTCGCTCGTCGTCTCGATCTGTTCGATCATGGAGACGGTCTCCTCGGTCGAGGCGGCCTGCTGGTCGGTGGCGTCGGTGATCTCCCGCATTCCCTCGTCGGTCTCGTGGGCGAGTTCGGCGATCTGGTCGAGCGAGTCGATGGTGGCTTCGACCGTCTCGACCGCGTCGGCCACCTCCTCGGTCGTCCGGTGCATCTCCTCGACGGTCGTCTCGGTCTGGGTCTGGACGCCGTCGATGATCTCCTGAACGTCGGTCGCCTCCGCCTGTGCCTCCTCGGCCAGCGACTTCACCTCGTCCGCGACGACGGCGAAGCCGTCGGCGTCGTCGCCGGAGTGGGCGGCCTCGATGGAGGCGTTCAGCGCGAGCAGATTCGTCCGCTCGGCGATGTCGGAGATGGTCGCGACGATGTCGCCCATCCGGTCCATCCGGTCGTCGAGTTCGCGGAGCTGGGCCATCGTCTCGGTCGCCCGGGTCTCGATGGCGTCCATCTTGTCGAGGGCGTCGACCGCCGCCTGCTGCCCCTCGTCGCCCTTCTCCGCCGTACTGGTGGCCACCTCCGCGACGCTGTCGGCCGAGGCGGCGATCTCCTCGATGGTGGCCGAGAGGTCGCTCATCTCGGCGACGATCCGCTGGAGCTGATCCCGCTGTTCCTCGGCGTCGGCGGCGATGTCGCCGGTGGCGTCGCTGATCGCTTCGCTCGACTCCGCCACCGCGTCGAGGTCGGCGGCGGCGTCGCCGGTGCGGTCCGAGACGGTGTCGGCGAAGGCGCACACCTCGGCGACCGTCCCCTCCAGGTCGTCGAGCATCCGGTTGAACGAGCGGGCGATGGCGGCCATGGCCTCGCTCTCGTCGTCGGGCTCCATCCGGACCGAGAGGTCCTTGTCGGCGGCGGCGGCCATCACGTCGCCGTACTCGTCGGCGGTCCGTTCGAGGTGATCGGTCAGCGCCTCCAGTTCGCGGGTGTTCGCCCGCAGGTTGTCGGTCATCCGGTCGAGGTCGTCGCCGAACGACCCCGGCACGTCCTCGTCGAGGACAGCGGCGTCGAACTCCGCCTGCGCGAGGGCGTCCGCCTGCGCCGAAATCGTCTCCAGCGACGCGTGCATCCCGTCGAACGCGCCGACGAGACTGCCGATCTCGTCGGGCTGGTCGTGTGCCTCGACCGCGGCGGCGTCGAGTTCGCCGGCGGCGATGGTCGTCGCCGCCGCTTCGAGGTTCTGGATGGGGTCGACGAAGTCGCGCCGCGCGATCCACAGGGTGTTGGCGAGGGCGAGGGTGGCCCCTGCGAGGAGGACGACGGTTATCGCCGCGCGAACGACGCCGGTCAACAGGAACGGGAGGACGGCGAGCACGACGGCGACGCCGAACTGGATGGCCGCGGCGGCGACGAGTTTTCGCTCGATGGATTCGGTGACGCCGAGGTAGTCCATCGACCCCCAGAGGGCGCGGCGATACAGGTCGAGTATTCGGTCCATGTCCGACCACACACAGGAGAGGGTGACAAAACTATAGCCGATTATCAGATCGTAGGAACGGGATCGGCGACGACTCATACGGTTTATCGTACGTCATTACCGGTGATTCGCCGAGATGGTCCGACGAACCACCGGTAAACAGTTACAATACTCAGTATCAGGCGCCGAGATACAGTTCCGCCACCTCGTCGCTCTCCAGCAGTTCCGCGCCCGACCCCTGGAACTCGTTTTCGCCCATGTCGAGGACGTAGCCCCGGTCCGACACCGAGAGCGCCTTGCGGGCGTTCTGCTCGACCATGAGGATGGCCGTATCCGTCGCGTCCCGAATCTCGACGAGGCGTTCGAACATGTCGTCGACGAGGTCCGGGGCGAGGCCGGCGGACGGTTCGTCGACCAGCAGGAGGTCGGGGTCGATCATCAGCGCCGAGGAGAGCGCGAGCATCTGCTGTTGGCCGCCGGACATGGAACTCGCCTTCTGGTTCTGGCGCTCCTCCAGGATGGGGAACCGCTCCCACACCTCCTGGAAGTCGGCCTCCGACACGTCCGCGTCGATATACGCCCCCATCTCCAGGTTCTCGCGGACGGTGAGCGTGGGGAAGACGTTCTCGCGCTGGGGCACGTAACACATGCCGCGTTCGGTCACCTTGTCGGCCCGGAGGTCGGTGATGTCGTCGCCGTCGAAGGTGACGGTGCCCGACCAGCAGTCGATGAGGCCGTAGATGGCCTTCATCATCGTCGACTTGCCGGCGCCGTTCGGGCCGATGATCGTGACGATTTCGCGGTCCTCGACGTCCAGGTCGACGCCGTGGAGGATCTCCGCGTCGCCGTACCCGGACACCACGTCGCGGGCTTCCAGCAGCGCCATCTACCCCACCCCCAGGTAGGCGTCGATGACGGCCTGGTCGTTTCTGATCTCCTCTGGCGGTCCTTCGACCAGTTTCTTGCCTTCGTTCATCACGATGATCGTATCGGAGAGTTCCATGATCACTTCCATGTCGTGTTCGACGATACAGAACGTGTACCCCTCGTCGCGGAGGGTTTCGATCCGGGCCATCAGCTTCCGGGTGAGCGACGGGTTGACGCCCGCGACCGGTTCGTCGAGCAGGATCAACCGCGGTTCGAGCATCAACACCCGGCCGAGTTCGAGGAGTTTGCGCTGGCCGCCCGAGAGGTTGCCCGCGGGTTCGTCGCGGACGTGATCGATTTCGAGGAGTTCGAGCATCTCCTCGGCGCGTTCGCGCACCTGCGCTTCCTCCTCGTGGACGGCGTCGCGGCGGAACCAGGTGTTCGCCAGGTTCTCGCCGGCCTGTCCCTGCGGCGCGAGCATCAGGTTCTCCAGCGCGGTCATCTCGCCGAGTTCGCGGGTGAGCTGGAAGGTCCGAACCAGTCCCTCGCGGGCGAGCATGTAGGGCCGGCTGTTGGTGTGGCCGGGTCGGCGCTGGGTCGCCCGCTGCTGGGCGAGGTAGCCGCCGGCCCCGAGGGCGGCGCCGACGACGGTGGTGCCGAGCGCGGGCAGGGCGCTCAGGCCGAGGGGACCGAGGCCGACGACACCGCCGAGGGTGCCGGCCGTGATGCCGCTGGCACCGCTCCAGATGGCCGTCTCGTCGCGGTGTGGACGCATGATCTCCTGCAGATCACGCCCGTCGTAGCGGACGGTGCCGCCGTCGGGTTCGTAGAAGCCGCTGATGAGGTTGAACGTCGTCGTCTTGCCCGCGCCGTTCGGGCCGATGAGGCCGGTGATCGACCCCCGTTCGATGTCGAAGGTGGCGCCGTCGACGGCGACGATACCGCCGAACGTCTTGCGCAGGGCCTCGACTTCGAGGATGGGATCGCTCATCCGTCCACCTCCTCGGCCGGAGCGCCGCCCTCCTCGTGACCCAGGAGCCCCTCCGGCACGTAGTAGAGGACGAGCAGGAAGAGGACGCCCACGACGACCAGCCGGAAGGCCTGAATGTTGACGCGGACGGCGGGCGGGAAGAAGGAGGCGAGTTGCGTCGTCGCCTGCTGGAAGGCCCAGAAGATGCCCGCCCCGAGCAACATCCCCTTGTTGTTGCCGGCGCCGCCGACGAACATGATGAGCAGGGCGATGAAGGTCACCCGCGGGGCGAAGGTGGTGAAGGTCAGCCCCTGGGCGTACATGGCCCAGAGCGCGCCGGCGAAACCGCCGAGCGCCGATCCGATGACCATGCTCTGGACCTTGTAGACGAACGGATCCTTGCCCAGCGACTGCACCACCGTCTCGTCGTTGCGGACGGCCCGGAGGACGCGCCCGAACGGCGACTGGACGGTGAGTTCGAGGACGTAGTAGAGGCCGGCGAGGAAGAGCACGAAGCCGGCGAGCTGGAACCGCGAGTAGTCGACCTTCGTCGTCAGGGAGCCGATGCCGGCCACGTAGTAGTCGATACCCACGTCGCCGCCGAACTGGAGGATCCAGACGACGTTCTGGAACAGGACGTTGAGCGCGCCGCTCACGTCGCCCTGGCCGAGCGGCCCCAGAAGCGGGAGGAGGAAGTACCACAGCGAGACGAACCAGAGCGAGCCGACGGCGACGACGGTGAGTTTCACGTCCGCCAGCCACTCGATCCGGGTGACGCCGTAGTAGTACGCGATCACGAGGGCGGCGAGGAGGCCGAGCGTCACCGCGATTTTGAGACTCACGGATTCGAGGACGGGTAGTGGGAGGAGGGCGACCAGGAGCCCGGTTCCGAGGCCGCTCCCGACGCCGGCCGCCCGGCGGTCGAGGTCGCCGTAGCGGTGGAAGACGGCGACCAGCGCGACGAACCATGTGTAGAGGGAGACGAGGACGCCGACGGCGAGGAGTGGGTCGAACGCCGCCAGCACGACGGCGGCGACGACGCCCGCGACGACGCCGGCGGCCGCGGCGACGGCCGACCGCGATCCGATCGCGTCCGTCCGGCGGCGGAGCCGCGAGAGACCGAACGTGGTGACGGTGTAGACGCGGCCGAGCGGCCACCGCGAGTCGTCGCGCAACGCCCCGAGGGCGCCCGTCGCGATGGCCCACACGACGGCGACGATAAGGCCGAACATGGCCGGGCCGACGAGGGTGTCCATCGCCAGCGGGAAGAGGTTCTGGAGCGGCGGGCTGTAGCCCCGGAGCGCGTCGGGGCCGTTCGCTAGCCACGTCTCCGACTGGATGACCCGCTGGAAGATGACGGAGACGCCGAGGACGGTGATGGCGAGGTAGTCCTCGCGTAACCTGATGGTCGGAAGGGCGACGAGGCCGCCGATCAGCCCGGCCAGGATCGTCGCCGCGAGGATGGCGACGGCCCATGTGCCGATCACGGGCACGTCGCCGAGGCCGATCACGTAGTTCGTGAAGTCGGTCGGATCGTCCGGCCCGAGGACGAACAGCGCCGCGGTGTAGGCACCGACGAGGTAGAAGCCGACGTGGCCGAAATCCAGCAGGCCGGTGTGACCGTACTTGATGTTCAGGCCGAGCGAGAGGATGCCGTAGATCGACACCAGCAGCATGAACGAGATGACGACGTCGGAGGCCGCCATGTTAGCTCCCCCCCACGAGACCTTCGGGTTTGATCAACAGAACGGCGAGCAGTACCACGAACGCGACGGGGATGCGGTAGGTGGCGCTGAGGCCGGGGATGGCGAAGATGCCGATCTCCATGGCGAGGCCGACGACGTAGCTCCCGAGGATGGCGCCGTAGACGCTGATGCCGCCGAGGATGACGCCCGCGAACATGGCGAGCAGGAGGTTGAAACCGAGGTTGATCGTGATAGAGCTAAAGAGGAAGCCGAGCATGACGCCGCCGATGGCGGCGAAGAGGCCGGAGACGATCCAGACGGTCATCATGACCCGTCGGGTGTTGATGCCTCGGACCATCGCCAGTTGACGGTTGTCGCTGGTGGCGCGCATGGCCTTCCCGAGCGTCGTCGCCTGCAGGAGGTAGTGGAGGCCGGACATCATGAGTAGGGCGAGGACGATAATCCCGATCCGGAGCGGCGAGGTGCGGACCCGCGTCGCGTAGATGGTGGCGTCGGGGACGGTGCCGCCGGCGCCGCCCCAGAACACCACGCCGCCGAGAGCGAAGACGAGGAGGCCGCCGACGGCGGCGGCGAGTCGCGGACCGACGACGCCCGCCGATCCCCGGCGCCAGCGGTAGGCGCCGGAGGCCACGGCGATCACCCCGACGGCGACGACGGCGAGTTCCACCCACGCGTACTGGGCCACGAGCAACTGCAGGGAGTCGCCGCCGCGGGTCTCCTGAATGCTGAGGAAGAGTCCGCTCTGAGTCACGAAGAAGTCGAAGAACTTGGCGAGGGTCACGTCGAGTTGACCGCCGAGAAAGGGGACGGTCGTCTCGACGGTGTAGTACCTGATCTCGCCGCCGAAGATGGTCTGGATGCCGAACCGGACGATGAAGGCGACGGCGAGCGAGACGATGAGCATCAGGGCGAGTTCGACGTCCTTCTCGCGGAACTTGCGGAAGACGAGCGACTCCAGCAAGGGGACGACGGCGCCGAGCAACACGAACGAGAAGAGCAGCGCCGCCTCGAACGACGGGGCGCCGAGGACGACGCCCGCCCCCACGAGCGCCGCGAGGCCGCCGTGGACCCCGAGCGCCGCGGCGTCGGGCACGTCGACGCCCCACCAGCTCCCCTTCAGCGCCGGGACGCCCCCGAGGTGGTACACCGTGCCGAGGACGCCCGCCGCCGACAGCGTAAAGAGGACGGCCGACCCGGCGACGCCGACCTGCTGGGGCCCGGTCGCGAGCAGATCGAACAGCGGGACGGTGTCCGGCTTGTTCACGAGCAGTGCCGTATACGCGCCGAGAGTCAACAGATCACCGTGCGCGAAGTTGGGGACTTCGGCGATATCGTACACCAGTGCGAGGCCCGTCGCGCCGAGGGCAACGATGCTCCCGGTGACGATCCCCGTCGTGACTGCGTTCAGCAAACCCGTCTCGGCGGCCATGTCCCCGAATGACACACGCGGGTTAATATCATTTCGGTGGCGTCGAATCGATGATGAGGATTCGTGCCACTATCCGCCCGTGACCAGTATCGGCGGGCTGATACGAAAGTCATGATCGACCGGTACAATCCCGGCGAACGGGGGCGGAAAACGACTGGAGTGTGTTGGTTCGGAAGCCGATCCGATTCGAACTACCGATCTGTCAACACTAACCGACAATAGATTAATCTATGACAAGATACAACACGGCACACGCAATGACAGAACGAAGCCGACGTGACGTGCTGAGAGGGCTCGGTGCGACCGGCACGGCCGGACTAGTATCGCTCGCGGGATGTTCCCAGCAGGAAGGGGACGGCGGTGGCGGCGGTGACGAGGCAACCCCCACCGACAGCGGTGGCGGTGGTGAGGACGACATGGACACCGAGACGGAGGCCAGCGGTGGCGGCGAACCCATCGCCCTCGGCTCCATCTTCCCGGTCACCGGCACGAACAGCGCCTACGGCGGCGGCCACCAGCGAGCGTTCAACCTCGCAGTCGAGGAGATCAACGGCAGCGGCGGCGTCCTCGGGGGTCGGGAGGTCAGTTCCGTCAACCGCGACACGGAGGGGAGTCCGTCGCGGGCGGCCCAGAAGTTCCGGACGATGATCAACCAGGAGGGCATCGTCGGTCTCGTGGGACCGTACTCCAGCGGGATCGGGACGACGCTGGCGCCCATCGCCCGCGACAATCAGGTGATGGAGATGTCCAACGGCAACACCTCGCCCGCGCTGGCGACGGCGGGGGTCAACGAGAGCAACGGCGTCAAGTACTACGGCCGGACCTCGCCGAACGACGTTCAGCAGGCGCTCGTGATGGCGCGCGTGCTGAACCAGTCCATCGAGGCCGAGACGGCCTCGTTCCTCTACGTCGACAACCCCTACGGGCAGGGACTGGCGGAGGCCGCCAGCGAGAGCTTCGAGGGCGAGACGCTGAACATGGTCGGCTACTCCCAGCAGACCAGCGACTACACGTCCACGCTCGACTCGGTGTTCGACGGCGACCCCGACGCGGTCGGCGCGGTCATGTACCCCGGCGGCGGTCGGACCATCCTCCAACAGTGGAATCAGGGCGGCTACGGCGGCGAGTGGGTCGGTGCCGAGGCGATCCTGTCGCCCGAACTCCTCTCCGATCTCTCCGATATCGTCGAGGGGATGTACATCACCTCGCCCCAGACGGCCAACAGCCAGACGTTCCAGGAGAACATGGGCGGCCAGGACCAGATCACGCAGTTCGCCCCCCACGCCTACGACGCGACGTACCTCATGGGCCTCGCGATGGAACGAGCCGGCGAGGCCAGCGGGACGGGCATCGCGGAGAACATCCGCCCCGTCTCCCGATCTAACGGCGACGAGACCGCCGTCTCGGTCGCGGAGTTCCAGGCCGGCAAGGACGCCATCGGCAACGGCGAGGCCATCGACTACGACGGTGCGTCCGGCTCGGTCGACCTGAACGAGAACCTCGAACCCGTCGTCCCCTACCGCGTCCTCCAGGTGCAGAGCGGCGAGGCGCAGGTGGTCGAGGAGGTGCCGCTGTCGTACTTCGAGGGGAAGATCTGACCGGCAGTTTAACCGACCGCCGGCCGTAGCGCCGCCATGCGCGCCGAGTTCGAGGACGGTTGGCACCCCTCGACGAAACTGAACGTCATCGGAGCAGCGCTGGATTTCTCGCGCGTCGACCCACTTCCGGAGAACGTCACGCGCGACGAGATCGAGGAGTACTGCTACACGCTCGAACAGCTGTACGGCTCCTACGTCGACCGGCTGGTCGACGAGACGGTGCTCTCCCAGCGGGAGGCCCAGACGTGGGTGTTGCGCAACCTCGTCCACGAGGGGGCGGACCGGCTCACCTTCGACGCCGTCGGCCTCTACGTCTGGGCCATCGGCCGGTCGGCCGACGGCGATCCGCTCTCCCGAACCATCGTCTCGACGTATCACGACCGGGCTCGCGAGAAACTCGACGCCGCCGAGGCGACGGTGACGTACACCCAGCCGCCGCCGTATCCGGACGACCTCTTCGACGACCCGACGATGCTGTGGGTCGAGGGACGGGTGGCGGAACGCCTCGCTCGCCGGCGCGAAGGATCGGAGAGCTACAGCGACACGCTCGAACGCCTCCTCGACGAGACGGTCGCGTCCGTTCCGCTGGCGACGCTGCTCGAACGCCTCCGCGACGACCGGGGCGCGGCGTACGTCGGCGTCCAGACCGTCCGCCCGGACTGGGACCGCCACCTGCCGCTCTCGGTCCACGTCCCGGACCCCGACGCGACGGCGACGCCCGTCGACGCCGAGGTGGTCCGCGTCGGCGACGCGGTGCGTCCGTTCGGCATCGAGGAGCGGTCGATCGACACCGGCACGGCGTCGATGTTGACGCTGTTCGCGGCGAGCGAGGGGGCGCGAGAGCGCGTCGATCCCGAGACGGGCGTCGAACGCCTCCGGGAGGCGCTCGCGGCCGTCGAGGCGACGCTTCCGGAACTCGTCGACCGGGCCGAGGCGGCGGGCGTAACGGCACTCGCCGTCGCCGACCAACCGGTCGGGGCCGGGCTCCACCTGCTGGCGGTCGGCGCGGACGACGACGCCTTCGCCCACCTCGACCGCCTGCTCCTCGACGACCGAACCCTGTCCGTCGAGCGCGTGACGACGCCGGCGGTCGACGACTACGAGGCAGCGGGGACGACGCTCCTGTGGACGGCGCCCGACGCGCCGTTCGGCGAGACGCGCGACCTGCCGGCCGATCCGGCCGAGCGCCGGGACCGGTTGCCGACGGCGCTGTTGCGGACGGGATGACGGCCCCGATACCCGGAGGCTTATTGAGTCGACGCCCCTTGCACGGGTATGGACGGCGAGATCAGCACCGACGAGGTGGCAGCGCTGCTCGAGGACGACGACCGGCCGCGTATCATCGACATCAGGTCGCCGGGCGAGTTCGCCCGCGGCCACATCCCGGGGAGCGAGAACGTCCCGTTCGGGGAGCTGCCGGACCGGATCGGCGAGTTCACCAGCGCCGACCACGTCGTTACCGTCTGTCCACACGGGAAGGCCAGCGTCCAGGCCGCGCGTCTCATCGGCTCCTACGAGGGGACCGCGGACGCACGCGTCGAGAGCATGGCCGGCGGACTGGAAGCGTGGGACGGCGAGCTGGAGACGAGCGACGAGGGCGAGGCTCCGGAGTCGCCGTTCTGAAGAAAAAACGCTCGACGGACGGGCGGTTAGAGTGCGATCACGCGACGTTGAACCCTTTATCGCGGAGGAAGTCCTCCACGCGGCCGAGATGGTTCCCCTGGAGTTCGATCGAGCCGTCCTCGACGGTTCCGCCGCAGGCGAACTTCGACTTCAGGTCCGACGACAGGCTGTCCATGTCGACATCTTTCGGATCGAACCCTTCGATGATCGTTACCTCCTTCCCGTAACGGCGCTCGTCGATGCGGATGTTGATCTCCTGAGACTCCTTGGCGACGTCCTCGCAGACGCAGAGTTCCTCAGGGAGCCCGCACGTCGAGCAGACTTCCGACATTACAGCGTAAAGCTACTGGATGGGGCTATTAAACAGTGTCGGGATGCCCCCCGGATAGCGGTCCCGCGTCGGATCGGCTGGATCGCACACGTCACGAATTCCCCGGTCGACGGACGAACGGCCGGGTCGGGAGCGTCCGCTCCCGGACCAGTTCGTCGACGGCGTCGGTGGCGGCGTCCGCCGTCGCCCGGTCCACGCCGTCGCCGTAGCGGGCGCGTTCGTACGCCGCGAGCACGCACCGCGCCCGGTCGTCGGTCGTCACGCGCCGGACGTACGCCCGCGGCGTCTCGCCCGTCCGCCGGGGCCGCTCCTGTCGTTCGAGCAGGTAGGCGAGGCGCTCGAACGCCCTTACCACGTCGGCGTCGGGGTCACGACGCGGCCCGCGGCGCCGGAGCCACACCGCTCGGATCGCCCACCCGCCGGCGCCCGTCCGGCGGATGGCCGCTCCCACGCCGACGAGGACGACGCCCCAGAACGCCAGCGTCTCCGTCGACGGCAGCGTCGGCCCGCCGTCGGACGACCCGCTCGCCGTGGCGCCGGTGTCACCGAGCGCACCCGGCTCACCGGTGCCGGTGGAGGCGTTACCGGTTGGCGTCGGCGTCGCGTCGGCGTTCGACGCCTCCTCGCCGCCGGTGGGTGTCGGCGTCGGCATCGACCCGTCGGCGGTTTCCGTGTCGACGCCCGATTCGCCGCTCTGACGGGCGTCGGTGAGGCGGGCCCGTTCCACGGACTCGCGAGGGGCCGCCGGCGTCGGGTCGAACCGGACCCATCCCTCGTCGGGGACGTACACCTGCACCCACGCGTGGGAGTCGAGGCCGCGCACCACGAACTCGTCCTCGCCGACGCGTTCGCCGGACGTGTAGCCGGTGACGAACCGGGCGGGCACCCCCTCGGCCCGGAGCATCGTCACCATCGTCGTCGCGAAGTACGTGCAGTAGCCGGCGTCCATCTCGAACAGGAAGGCGTCGGCCACGTCACCCTCGGGGCGCTCGACGGTCAGCGAGTAGCGCTTGGCCGACTCCAGATAGGACTCGACGGCGACGGCCTTCCCGTACGGCGTCTCGGCGTCGGCCGTCACGTTCTCGGCCCGCGCGGCCACGCGGTCGGGCGTCGACGCCGGGAGTTGCGTGTACTCGTCGGCCACGCCGTCGGGGTAGTCGGTGCCCGCCGCACGGAGTTCGTCCGCCGAGGCGTCGGGCACGCGGCTCGTCACCGTGTACGATTCGCCGGGGTTGATGGTCGTCGTCGGGCGGACGCTCCCCTGGGGCGTGACGCGGACCCGGGCGGTGGGGAGACCGCTAACCGTCGTCGGCCGCCACGCCGCCGGCATCGCCCCAAGTTCCGTCTCGGCGGTCACCGTCTGCCGGAGTTCGCGCCCCCCGCCCGGCGGGCCGCGCAGTCGCCCGACGTACGGGTCGGTGTCGCCGGATCTGACCCACCCCGTGCCGGTGTATCGGTCGTACGTCGCCGTCGTCCAGTACGCATCGTCGGGGCTCTCGACGGTGAACTGCACCTGTGGCGAGAGCCTGATCGTCCCGACGACCCGGACGCTGTCGCCCGCCTCGACGAAGCTCGTCACGCCGGTCGGCGAGGTGCGGTCGGGGAGGACGGGTCCCGCCTGCGCCGTCGGCGCCAACGAGAACGTCGACGCGACCACGACCATCACCACGAGGAGGATGACGAGCGTGTCCACCTGTGCCGCCGTCCCGCCGTAGTGGTCGAGGGTGCCGAAGCCGACGACGCCCGCCGCGCCGACGACACCCACGAGCGTCGCGACCGTTCCCGCGTCGCCGGTGAGGACGAGGAGGGTCAGGGCCGTCCCCCCGACGAGGACGCTCCCGACGTAGTGCCGACGGACGGCCAGATACCACGAGAGGAAGACGGGCGCGGGAGCGACCGACAGCGCCCAGACGTTCGCCTGCGTCAGCCGGAGCACCGACAGTCCGGTGAGCAGGGCGACGGTGTCCGAGAGAATCCGGGCAGGCGAGAGCAGCGCCCGCTGGCTCGCCGGCACCGAGAGGAAGTACACGACTCCGCCGCCGGCGACGAACAGACCGGTCAGGAGGAGTGCCGTCCGCGCCCGGAGGACGCGCCCGACGGCGACGGCGAGGGTCGCACAGCCGAGTAGCACCGCCAGCATGGTTCGTGACCCGCCCACCACGTCCGTCACATGGTAGAGCACGCTCCCGTACGAGGCGGTCAGGGCGACGAGACCGGCGAGGGCGACGAGGCGGACGTCCGGGTCGACCGGGAGCACCCCCGGTCGGTCCGCGGCGTCGACGCTCACGCCGGCACCTCCACGGGACGTTCGGCGTCGGTGGCGGCCGGATTGCCGTCCCCGACCGGCCGGCGCCGACCCGGGGCGAACGAAAGCGACTCGCCGCCGACGCGCACTGTCGTCCCGTCGTCGGTCGCGCGGACCGCCACGTCGGCGTCACGGTCGGTCACGTACCCGTCGTCGGCGCGAGCGAGGTGGGCGAGCAGTCGTCCGGTTTCGCCCGGGGCCAGCGTCACGCGACCGGTCGGCGTCGCGAGCACCACGCTCGCCCCGTCGGCGAGGAGGGCGTAGCCCACCGTGGCGGCCGCCTCGGCCATCCGGTCGGCGTGACCGGTCCCGGCGCTCGCGGACACCGTCACCGTCGGCCCCGAACCGTCGTCGACGAACTCCTGGACGACGAGGTCGTCACGCTTGGCGCTCGACTTCCAGTGGATGTCGCGGAGGGAGTCGCTCCGGGTGTACTCCCGGAGGTAGTCGAAGGCGCCGCGTTCGGCGGCGTCAGCCGGCGTCGAGAGCGCCCGCAGTCGCGCCGCCAGCGCGCTCGACGGGTGGAACACGCGCGGGTACACCACCACCGGGTCGCACCCCTCGGTGACGAACCGACGACGGGCCAGACCGAGGACGTCCCGCGCGTCGACGACCGCGGGGCCGAGTTCGTGGACCCCGCGCTCGCGGTAGGTCACGTCGTACGCGAGGGGGTCGCCGCCGACGAGGAGCGTGCCGCTGGCGTCGCCGTCGAGGCCGGGCGGAAGCCGGTCGCGGACGGTCGCCGTGGCGGGCGTGTCCGCGGAGAGGGAAAGCGAGACGGTGCCCGTCGTGCCCGGATCGCCCGGCTGCGGCGTGGTGCGCGTGGCGGCCGGCGCGTCGAGCAAGGCGAGTTGGACGACCGCGGAGCCGAGCGCGACGACGGCGGCGAGAAGCAGCACGTCGATGGCGCGTGGGCCGAACGTCGCGCTCGTGCCAGCGGCGACGAGGACGCCGGCGACGACTGCGAGGCCGCGACGTGTCGGACGAACGCCGCGCATCTCACTCGACCGACACCGATTCGAGGGCGGCGTCGACGACGGTCTCCCCCGGTCGGTCGGCGTCGATACGGTGACTCCAGACGCTCGGTGCTTCGGTCTGTACGTCGTCCGGGATGACGTAGTCGCGGCCGTCGAGGACGGCCCGCGCCTGCGACGCGCGGACGAGCGCGATGGCGCCGCGCGGGCTGACACCCAGGGTCGCGTTCTCTCTGGTGTGGGTCGCCAGCCGCGAGACGTATCGGCGGACGGGTTCGCTCAACGTGACGGTGGCGACCGCCGCGCGGGCGTCGCGAAGGTCGTCGAGGGTCGCGACGGGATCGAGCGAGTCGATCGGGTGGTCGCCCGCCACCCGCTGTAACAGGGCCGTCTCCTCGTCCTCGTTCGGGTAGCCCAGCCGGAGCTTCTTCATGAAGCGGTCGATCTCGGCCATCGGGAGGTCGTAGGTGCGTCCCGGCTCCACGTCGTTTTGGGTCGCGATGACGGTGAACGGGTTCGGGAGCGCGCGCGTCTCGCCGTCGACGGTTACCTGCTCTTCGGCCATCGCCTCCAGCAGGGCTGCCTGCGTCTTCGGCGGCGCGCGGTTGATCTCGTCGCCGAGGACGACGTTGGCGAAGACGGGCCCGGGGCGGAACTCGAACTCCCGGGTCTTCTGGTTGAACACGTTGACGCCCGTCACGTCCGAGGGGAGGAGGTCGGGCGTGAACTGGACGCGTTTGAACGAGCAGTCGACGGAGGTGGCGACGGCCCGACCCAGTACGGTCTTGCCGACGCCGGGGACGTCCTCCAGCAGGAGGTGCCCGCGCGCGAGCATCGCGACGAGGATGTGTTCGATGGCGTCGTGCTGGCCGACGATGACCGACTCGACGTTCTCGATGATGCGATCGGTAAGCGACGCGGCCGACGACACCGACAGCGACTCCGTTCCGGCCGTCTCTACGTCGTCTGATTCCGGCTTCGGGGGCCCTGCGTCCGTCATGGGTGGGAATCGAGCCGACGGCAACTCCCGGGCGTCCGGGTGACCGACCGGCGGCGAGTTGCCATCCCTAACGTCCCGATGCACCTATACTTTCGGCCCAGCCGACAGGTCGACGATCCGACGCGCGTCGGCCACGGCCGCCGTATTTTATTTCGTCGAGCCACGTACGTCGCCGCGTGGCACGCGAGAACGCCGCCGACGGCGACGACGCAGCCGACGGCCGCGACGGCGACCGGCCCCGGTTCGAACCCGGCGGGCGGTCGGTCCCCGGATCGTCGGGCCGGATGGCCAACGTGACCAACCGGTTCATCCACGCGGTCGAACTCGTCGCGGCCGCGGTGTTTGCCCTCCTGTTTGCCATCGGCGTCATCGACCTGATGCTCCAGATCTGGCAGGCGACGCTCGCCGGCCGAATCACCGACCCCCTCGTGGTCATCGGCTTCATCGACACCGGCCTCCTCCTGCTCATCATCGTCGAGGTGTACGAGACGGTCATCGCCTACACCGAGGAGAGCGAGACACGCCGGATCGTCCGCCTGGTCATCTACACCGGCGTCATCGCCATGGTTCGGAAGACGATCATCTTCCGCACCGGCGAGTACGCGACCACACAGGACGCCCTCTTCGCCGCCGTGGCGTACACCGTTCTCATTCTGGGGCTGGTCGGACTGCTCCTCGTCGAACGGGGGCACGGCCACAAACTCGTCGAGTGATCGGCTCGACGGGCGCGGGCTTTTGTGACCGTAGCCGTACGTCGGGACGTGTCCACCGATCCCGCTCGCCCCCGTCCGTCGGAAGGGACCCCAGCCATCGTCGAATCCGACGGCGTCGGCCTGCACGTCGTCCGCCTCGGTCCCGAGGACGGTCCGCCGGTCGTCCTGCTCCACGGCTTCCCGGAGTTCTGGTACGGCTGGCTCCCGGTCGCCCGCCGCCTCGCCGACGCCGGCTACCGCGTCCACGTCCCCGATCAGCGCGGCTACAACGAGAGCGAGAAGCCCCGACGCGTCGCGGCCTACCGGCTGCCGACGCTCGCCGGTGACGTGGCGGGGCTGATCGAGGCGACGGGCCACGACGACGCGCACGTCGTCGGCCACGACTGGGGGGCGGCGGTGGCGTGGTGGTTGGCGCTCGACCACCCCGAACGCGTGCGGACGCTGACGGCGGTGAACGTCCCCCATCCGACGGTCATGCAGCGGACGCTCCGCCGGTCGTGGGACCAGCGGCTCCGGAGTTGGTATATGGGGTTCTTCCAGCTTCCCGCGCTGCCCGAACGGGTCGCCCGCGCCGGCAACTGGCGGCTCTTCGAGCGGACGATGCGCGAGTCGAGTCGTCCGGGGACGTTCGACGCCGCCGACTTCGAGCGCTACCGGGCCGCGTGGGGGAAGGACGGCGCGATCACCGGCATGCTCAACTGGTATCGGGCCGCGGCCCGGTATCCGGTGCCGGACCGGACGGAGCCGGTCGAACCGCCGACGCTCGTCCTCTGGGGGACCGGCGACGAGTTCCTCCGCACCGAGATGGCGCGGGAGAGCGTCGCCTACTGCCGGGACGGCCGGGTCGTCCTCGTCGACGACGGCACCCACTGGCTCCACCACGAGCAGCCGGACCGGGTGGCCGACCACCTGTGCGAGGCGTTCGACCGCGCGGGCGGACGCGGACCGACGCGCTGAAACCCACGCACCGAGTGCGCCCCACGTGAGCGTCACGAAGTGGCTCGCCGGCGACGACGCGGACGTGTTGGCCGACCCCCGATTCCGCGTGATCCTGCTCGGGAGCGTCGTCTCGCCGATGGGCGCCTCGCTCGTCTCGCCGCTGCTCGACTCGTTGATCCCGGTCTACGGCGTGAGCGACGCGCGGATCGGCCTCGTGATGGCGGCCTTCACCGCGCCCGCCATCGTCGCCATCCCGCTGGTTGGACTGGTGTCGGATCGCTACGGGCGCAAACCCGTCCTGACGGCGGGGCTGGCGACGTTCGGCGCCGCGGGCGCCGGACTCGCGTTCACGACCGACTTTCGGGTCGTCGTCGCCCTCCGCCTCCTGCAGGGCGTCGGCTTCACGGGCATCGCGCCCGTCCTCATCGCCGCCACGGGCGACCTCTTCGCCGGTGACCGGGAGGCGACCGCGCAGGGCCTCCGCTTCGGCACCGTCGGCCTGTCGCTCGCCGTCTTCCCCGTCCTCGCCGGCCTCCTGGTCACGCTCGCGTGGCAGTACCCCTTCATCCTCTTCGCGCTGGGGCTGCCGGCGGCCGTCGTCGTCCACCTGTGGTTCGAGGAGCCGACGGCCGACGCGAACGACCACGGCCTCGACTGGCGTCGGCTGGCCGCCGTCCTCGGCACGCCCCGAATCGCGCTGGTGTTGCTCGGGCGGACCGTCCCCTCGATCGTCTGGTTCGGCTTCCTGACGTACAACTCGATCGTCGTCGTGCGGTTCCTGGACGGGACGCCCGGGACGGCAGGTGCCCTCGTCGGCGCCGCGAGCGTGGCGAGTTCGATCGGCGGCGCACAGGTGGGCCGCCTCACCGCCGGCTTCGAGACCCGACGGCTCCCCCTCCTCGTCGGCACGGCCGCCTCGGGCGTCGGCCTCGGGGGCGTCGCCCTCGCGCCGTCGCTCCCGGTTGCGGGTGCCGGCGCCGTCGTCGTCGGCGCCGGCTTCGGCGTCGTGTTGACGCTCTACCGAAGCACCATCTCGACGCTCGCGCCGGAACGCCTCCGGGGGTCGCTCGTCAGCGTCGGCGAATCGGCGGGGCGGATCGGGAGTACGCTCACACCCGTCGCCATGGGCGCCGTCGTCGCCGTCGCGACGCCACGCTACGGGTTCGAGGTCGCCGTCCGCGGGACGCTCGTCGGCGTCGTGGGCGTGGCGATGGCCGTCGGCGTCGTCGCCATCGTGTTGGCCGATCGGCACGTCACGCTCGCGGCCGACGGGTAACGCCTTTCACCTGCGGGGCGCGAGCGACGGTATGTCCGACCCGGATCTCGGAAAGATCGACCGCGATTTCTTCGAGGCGCACGTCCGGCCGCGGCTGGGCGCCGACCGCGCCGACGTGCGCCTCGGTCCGACGCCCGGCGTCGACTTCGGCCTCCTCGATGTCGGCGGGCGGGCCGTCGCCATCGCCACCGATCCCGTCTCCATCCTTCCCGCTCTCGGGTTCGAACGCGCCGGGCGCTTCGCGCTCGACGTCGTCCTCGCAGACGTGGCGGTCAGCGGCCTCCCGCCCTCGTATCTCGCCGTCTCCTTCTCGCTCCCGCCCGGGATGGCGGACGAGGAGTTCGCGGCGGTGTGGGAGGGGCTCCACGCCGAAGCGGTGGACCTCGGCGTGAGCGTCGTCACCGGGCACACCGCCCGCTACGAGGGGTGTTCGTTCCCGTGGGTCGGCGGCGCGACGGCGCTGGCTGTCGGTGATCGGGCGGACGTGATCCGTCCCGACGGCGCCCGCCCCGGCGACGATCTGCTGGTGACGAACGGTCCCGCCGTCGAGACGACCGGCCTCCTGACGACGCTCTTTCCCGACCGGATCGACCTCGATCCCGAGACGTTGCGGACGGCGCAGGCGCGACTGGACGAGGCGAGTTGCGTCCGCGACGCGATGACGGCGGCCGCGGCCGGGGCCACGGGGTCGGTCCGGGCGATGCACGACGCCACCGAGGGCGGCCTCCACGGCGCGTTCGTCGAGATGGCGGCCGGCGCGGGCGTTCGGTTCGAGATCGAGCGGGACCGGGTGCCGATGCGGCCCGGCGTCGAGGCGACGTGTGCGGCCCTCGGGATCGACCCGTGGACCGCCACCGCGTCGGGATCGCTCGTCTTAGCGATCGATCCCGCGGGGACCGAGGCGGTGCTGTCGGCGCTCGACGAGCGAGGGACGGCGGCCGCGCGAGTCGGCCGCGTCGTTGAGGGGGAGGGGGTGTTCGTCGACGGCGAGCGGATCGAGGCGCCGGCCGTCGACTCGGCGTGGGCGGCCTACTCCGACCTCTCGACCTGAAGCCGCAGGTCGGCGAAGCCGTCGCCGGTGTAGCGGTAGGCGCGGACGGCGTCGGGTGGCGAGACGATGACGTAGACGTAGCCCTCCCACGTCGCTCGCGCGCGGTCGGTCGCGCTCGGCACCGGGTCGGTTTCGGGGTGGGAGTGGTAGAAGCCGACAGCCTCGTCGCCGGCGTCCTCGATGCGGTCGATGGTGGCCATCGTCGCCGCGGGGTCGAGTTCGTACTCGGTTCGGGGGTGGGTGGCGACGTTCGGGACGCGCCGGGCGCCGGTGGCGCGGTCGGGGGGACCACGCTCGCCGGCGAGGACGCCACAGATCTCCGCCGGCGGGTTGCGATCGGCGCCCTCGCGGGCGTGGTCGAGGAGGGCGTCGCGGACGCTCGCGGCGAGGCTGAGCGTGTCGTCGGGGGCGGCGGGGGTCACGGGCGAAGCCTCACTCGAAGTCCCGGCGCATCGCGATTTCGAACCACGGGCACAGGCGGAGCTGACGGTACGACTGGGGGCTCTCGTGGAGGTGGTCGTAGTCGACCCAGAGGCGGCCGGCGACCTCCGACTCGGTAGGATCGATGGCCGTGTCGTCGAGGGTGAGCTTCAGCACGGCACACACCTCCCACTCCAGCCCCGCGTTCTCGTAGTAGCGCTTGTACTCGAACTTGTCCGTCACGCGGAGGTCGCTGTACTGGTCGGTGGTGATGCCGAGTTCGTCGACGAGGCGCTGGCGACAGGCCTCCTTCTGGGTCTGGCCCGGGCGGGGATGGGAGGCGACGGTGCCGTCCCAGTGGGTGTCCCAGAGTCGCTTTTCGGGGGCGCGCTGGGCGAGCAGGATCCGCCCCTCGCCGTCGAAGACGAGGGCGGTGAAGGCGCGGTGACGCACGCCGTCGCCCGTGTGGGCGTCGAGACGGTTGACGGTGTCCTGCTCCTGGTCGTCGGCGTCGACGGCGATGACCTCCTGTTCGGCGTTGGGGTGGCTCCCGGCGTCGTCCCCCTGGTCTGGGCTCATATCCGCCGTGTCGGGGGGCAGGCTAATGGTGTCTTCGATGCGTCAGCGGCGGCGTTCGAACCGACTAAACCCGTGTCGCTCGAACGGCCGTCGATGAGCGACGAACGCACTCGGGAGCTAGCGGTCGCGACCGTCCGAGAGCGGGTGGCCGACGAGGACGCCGAGGAACATGTGTTGGCGGCCATCGAGGACCGCGCCGACGACGGACTGCTCTCGGCCGACGCGATGGCGGAGTGGCACCGGACGTGTCGCGAGCATCGCCGGTCGACGGCCGACGATATCGAGGCGGCCGCGGACCGCCTCGACGAGATCCGCGCGTCGCTCGACCCGATCGACCGCGACAGCAACCTGGTCCGCGCCAGAGTCGACGAGATCGAACGGGAACTCGACGCCATGCGATCCGAACTCTCGGCCGCGGCCGACCGGCCGTCGTCGACGACGGAGCGCCCCGACTCGGCCCTCGCGGTCTACGAGGCCGCCCAGCGACTCCGACAGTGCGAGGGGACGACCCACGAGGTCGCCCACGCCCTCCACCACCTCGACGAGGAGATCGACATGTTCGAGACGTGGCTGGACGATCCCGACGCGCGGATCGACGACCTCGGCGAGGAGATCGAGGGGTTCGAGCGGTATCTCGACAACACGGAGGGGCTACTGGGCCGACTCGAAACCGGGGCGACCGGGGCGACCGACCCCTTCGACGCGTGGCTGGCGGCGTACCACCTCCAGCGCATGATGACGCTCGTGTTCGAGGAACTGCGGTCGGACATCGCCGAACTCGACGCGTGGCTGGAGCGACGGGAGGAGAGCTACGAGGCCGAACTGACCGAACTCAGAGAGCAACTGGCGGCGCTGGAGGAGCGCCACGAGGAGTGTTCGAAGCGGCTCGACGCCGCCACGATCGAGGTGGAGGGGTTCGAGCGGAAACGGGCCGAGGTGGCCGAGTCGCTCGACGCGTTCGAGGCGGCGCTCGACGACCACGAACCGCCGGTCGACTGGGCTGCGGTCGAGCGGCGACTGCAGGCACAGTTCGACGACCTGGGAATCGAGCTCAGCTAGCCCATCCCGGTCGCGGTGACGTACTGTGCGCCGAAGAGGACGGTGTTGTAGAGGCCGTGGACGGCCGCGGGGACGACGAGGTTGCGACTGCGTTCGTAGAGGTAGCCGAGGACGAGGCCGAGCGTCGCCGCGACGGTGACGTAGGGCACCCGGGAGCCGCTGCCACCCGTGAGCGCGACCCAGTGGACGAGGCCGAACAGGACGCTGGCGACGACGATGGCGACCGACGGACCCCACGTCCGCCGGAGGATGCCCTGTACGCCCCCGCGGAAGACGAGTTCCTCGAACGGGCCGACCAGCAGGATCGCGACCGGGATCATATAGAGGAAGTAGCGGGGGTCCTGTTGGCCGGTGACGACGACCTGATTCTGCGCCACCGAGATGCCGAGAACGGTCAGCACCCGGGCGATGGCGAGTTGGGCGAGGACGAGGCCGACGACGCCGATGGCGATCAGGCCGAGGCTCCGGAGCGTCGGCGTCCGGAGGCGGATCAGCTCCCAGTCGCGGGTGACGGCGAGGTAGCCGGCGACGGCGACGCCGAAGCCGACGAACTGGAGGACCGAGGCGACGACCCGGAATTCGAGGGTGTCGCGGGCGACGACGCCCGCGGCGACGAGGACGTTGGCCCCGAGGCCGACGACGGCGATCGCACAGAGGAAGGCGCCGGCGATCAGGAAGACGCCCCGGAGGAGGTCGAGTGCGCGTGCGCCGAGGGGTGCCCGAACCCGGTCGGCGTCCGGCGGGAGGGTCCCGATTCGTTCGCGGACGGCGTAGTAGGCGACGGCGCCGACGAGGCCGAAAACGAGAGTTCCGACGGCGAGGGCTGCCGGGCGGTCGTGGCCCCGGAGCGACGCGTCCTGGTGGACGAGGGTCGCGAGAACCATCCCCCCGAGCAGGTGGAGCATCGCCCCGGGGATCAGGAGGTCGTTGACCATGCTGGAGGCAGTCGCCCCGGAAGTAAGTATCAGTCGATGATCAGCCGCCGTTTCTCGCCCACCGCGTCGGCCTCCTCGAAGTCACCGCCGCCGAGCAGTCCCCGTGCGGCCCGTTTCCCCCACTCGACCGCGGGCTGGGTGAACGTCTCGACGCCCGCGAGTTCGCCGTACAGCACGCAGGCGGCCTCCATGCCGTACAGGAGTTCGCCCACGCCGCGCTCGTCGAGGCGGTCGACTTCGATCCTGACGTTGGGACAGTTCGCGGCGGCGAGGCTGGCCTCGGTCGCCTCGAACTCCGCGTCCAGCAGGCCGCCGAGGCTCCCGCCGCCGAGGTAGGCGAGGCCGTCGAGATCCGTCTCCGGGATCGGTACGTCCGGCCGTTCCCGCGGGCGGACGAGCGTCACGAGTTTGTCGCGGGGGCCAGCGCGGTACAGCTGCAGTTGGGAGTGCTGGTCGGTCGCGCCGAGGGCGCGAGCGGGGGTCTGCCCGACGGCGTCCTTGCCCAGACTCTCGGCCCAGAGCTGTGCGAACCACTCCGCGAAGTACTCCAGGGACTCGGCGTACGGCATCACGGCGTTGACGCCCGCGCCGCGGCGTTCGAGCGCGTAGCAGGCGGCGCCGTAGGCGTAGGCGGGCGACTCGAACAGCGAGTCCGACAGCGACGCGGCCTCGTCTCGGGCGCCGGCGAGGAGGGCGTCGAGGTCGGCGCCCGCGAGGGCGGCGACGGGGAGCGCGACCGTCGACAGCGCGGAGAAGCGCCCGGGGACGCCCGCGGGCACGTCGAGGGCGGGCAGGTCGTGGCGGTCGGCCAGCCTGCGGAGGTTACCCTCGTCGCCCGTCGTGACGAGGGTGCGTTCGGTCCAGTCGACGCCCGCCCGGTCCATCGCCTCGCGGACGACGAGGAAGTTCGCCAGCGTCTCCGCGGTGGTCCCCGACCGGGAGACGACGTGGACGACCGTCTCGTCGAGAGCGAGGGAGTCGAGGAGGGCGTCGACGTGTGCGGGGTCGACGTTGTCGAGGACGTAGTGGTCGAAATCCGCACCCACGGCGTCGACGAGCGTCGCGGCGCCGAGCGCGCTCCCGCCGATGCCGACCGTCAGGACGGCGTCGGGGTCGGCGAAGCGGTCGACGGCCGTGTGGACGGCGTCGGGGTCGGCGGTGTCGGGGAGGTTCAGGGCCGCGTAGCCGTGGTCGGCGTCGGCGCGGCCGCGAGCGATGCGGTCGTGGGCGTCGGCGACGCGCTCGTCGAGGCGGGACAGCGCCGCGCGGGTGAGACGCGGTTCGGCGTCGAGCGCGTTGCCGAGGTCGACGTACATGGAGAGAGGGGGGGTACGGGCCGGTAAAACGGTTTCCCGTTCGTCGCGGACGGCCCGGTTTCCGAGCGCGAAGCGTCGGAAGGGGCTTTAACAGGAACGCCCCGGATCACCTCGGGCATGAAGCTCAGCGGGCCCTCCGGGCGACTCGGCATCGCCCTCACGCTGGTGATCGGTCTCGCGTCGATCGGATTCGGCGTCTACAGCTACAGCACGCAGGCGTCGGCACTGGACTCCGCGACGACGGTCGAGGGAACGATCACGTCGACGTCCATCGAGACACACTCGAATAAGGGCGTCTCCTACACGCCGCAGGCGACGTTCACCTACACCTACGAGGGGGAGACCTACACCGCTTCGAACGTGTATCCCGGGACGCTCGCACACGATTTCGACACGGAACGCGCCGCCAGGGAGGAACTCGACGGGTACGAACCGGGCGCCACCGTGACGGTGTACGTCCCGACGGACTCCCCCGCGAAGGGGTATCTGAAACCCGAGAGCAACAACAAGCCGTTCCTCCTGGTCGGGGTTGGCGTGCTCTTTCTGTTGGGTGCGGTGCGCTCGGCCGTCACGTGAGGCCGACGCGTCACGCCGCCGGCCACCGCAGATACACCATCACGACGATGATGGCAAGTTGGAACAGGCCCTGGAGGCCGCTCAGGCGGGCGTTACGCATCCCGATCCGGCTGACGGTTTCGGGGTCGGGATCGCCCGACGCCAGCTGGCGGTAGATGCGCATCTCGCCGGGGAGCAAGACGCCGAATCCGAGGACGGAGAGGACGGTGACGATGGCGAGGGCGAGGAGGATGGTCGGCGAGGTCATCCCGAAGGTATTGGCGGTGACGGCGAGGTAGGCGCCGCCGCCGAGGAGGGCGATGGCGAACGCGGCCAGCCACCGCGGGTCGTCGAGCGCGTCGAACTGCCAGCCGATCAGCAGGAGCGCCGGGACGGTCGTCGCGAGCGTCAGCAGGGCGATCCACGGCCCTGCGTGGGGAAAGACGCCCAACCGCTCCGCGAGCGTGACGCCGCCGACGATGGTCACCAGCGCGAGCGACGGCATGAGGAAGGCCATCTTCGGCGTGAATCGTTGAAAGACGCTGGCGCGTTCGTCGACGGAGAGGCCGCCGAGGACGGGGCCGAGGACGATGGCCATGAAGAGGTCGATGCCCGTCCACAGCACGCCAGCCATCACGTGGACGTAGATGTGGTGGACGACGGGGGCAAAGAGGAGGGCATAGAGGAGGGCGGCGGCGGGGATGGCGACGGCGCCGACGGCAAACGCCGGGTTGGCTCGCTGGCCCATGCCCCTGATCGCGCCACGGACGGTCGACCGCGACTGGAGTGACATCCCGTTCGTAGAACGCGACCGGGGCGGCAAAAGCGTTCAGGCGGTCACAGCACGGTCCCGTTCCGGAGAAGCGTGATCAGGACGGTCAACACGGGCACGCTCGCGATAGTCGTCACGAAGATGGTCATGGTGAGATACTCCGACGCGGAGAGCCCATCGCGTGCCTCAACGTCGCTGTAGGAGAGAGTGAGCGCGAGCGGGATGAGCGCCACGGGCGTCGCACACAGCAGGACGAACACGCGGGCGACGGCGGGGTCGCCGAACGTCCCGAGACCGAGGGCGACGGCGAGACCCGCGACGGGTGCGAGGACGAGTTTGACGAACGACGGCCGGATCACCCGGCGCACGTTGCCGTACTCCAGCCCGTAGAGCTGAATCCCGACGATGACGAGCATCAGTGGGATGGAGGCGTCGCCGACGAGGCGGGTGGTGGACATGAACGTCCCGTCGGTGGGGGGCGCGACGCCGAGGAAGCGGACGACGCCCGCGGCGGCGATGGCGTAGACGAGCGGTAGGCGGAAGATCTCCTTCACCGCGCCGATCCCCGCCTCGCCGCCGCCCCGGGAGGCGACGTAGACGCCGAGTGTGTACATCAGGAAGGCCTGCGCGGTGATGTAGATGACTGCGGTGGTACGGCCCACGTCGCCGAACGCGAACTCCGCGAGCGGGATGCCGTAGAACCCGGCGTTGGGGAGCGATCCCGCGAGTACGTCCGCGCTCCGGTAGGGCTCGGGGACGCCCAGCAGCCGATCGAGGAGTTCGGTGATGCCCATCATGGCGACGACGAAGAGGCCGACGCCGGCGAAGATGCGCGCGACGGTCCCGCCGGAGAGCGTCGTCGTGACGATGCTGTGGAAGATGAGCGCCGGGAGGAAGAGGTAGAGCGCGACGGTGTTCAGGGGATCGACCGCCACGTCGAGGACGGACGCGAGGAGGTAGCCGAGGGCCATGACCGAGACGATGGGGAGGATGGCCGAGGTGAACGCGGAGACGAGGGACATGCCCAGCGAGTCGGCGGCGGGGCGTCTCAACTTCCGTGTGGGAGCAAGGACTTCCGATACCGAAAAGGCAGGTTTCAAGCGCAGCGGGCGACGACGACGCGGTATGTACGACCGACTCAAGGGGTTCCGCGACTTCTATCCCGAGGAGATGGCCGCCCGGCGGGCCGTGGCGGACGTCCTGGAGGAGACGGCCCGAGAGTACGGCTTCCGCGAGATCGGAACGCCGGCGCTGGAGGCCGTCGACCTCTACACGGACAAGAGCGGCGAGGAGATCGTCGACGAACTGTACGCCTTCGAGGACAAGGGCGGCCGGCACGTCGCCATGACGCCGGAGCTGACGCCGACGGTGGCGCGGATGGTCGTCGCGAAGGGCCAGGAACTCCAGAAGCCGATCAAGTGGATGTCGACCCGGCCGTTCTGGCGGTACGAACAGGTCCAGCAGGGCCGTTTCCGCGAGTTCTACCAGACCAACGTCGACGTGTTCGGCTCCGCGGAGCCGGAGGCCGACGCCGAAATTCTGGCGTACGCCGCGGACGCGCTGACGGCGCTCGGCCTGGACGGCTCGGACTTCGAGTTCCGCGTCTCCCACCGCGACATCCTCGGCGGCCTCCTCCGGGCGTTCGACGCCGACGTGAGCGTTCGGGCGGCGATCCGCGCCGTCGACAAATCCGAGAAGATCGAGCCGGCGCAGTACTACGACCTGCTCCACGAGGCCGGCCTCTCGTACGACCAGGCCGAGCAGTTCGACGACCTGCTGGCGACCGACGACCTGACCGATCTGACCGCGTTCGCGGGCACCGACGAGGTGGCCGACGCCGTGGGGAATCTCGAAGAGGTCCTCGACGCCGCCGCCGACTTCGGCGTCCGCGACTACTGCACCGTCTCGCTGGAGACGGCCCGGGGCCTCGACTACTACACCGGCACCGTCTTCGAGTGCTTCGACACGCAGGGGGAGGTGTCGCGCGCGGTGTTCGGCGGCGGGCGGTACGACGACCTGATCGAGAGCTACGGCGGCCAGCCAACTCCCGCCGTCGGCGTCGCACCCGGCCACGCCACCCTGAGCCTCCTCCTCCAGCGGGCGGGCGTCTGGCCCGAGGAGGCGCTGTCGACGGACTACTACGTCCTCTCGGTTGGCGACACCCGGACGACGGCCGCGCGGGTCGCCCGCGACCTGCGGGATCGAGGACACGTCGTCGAGACTGACCTCGCCGGGCGGAGCTTCGGCGCGCAGATGTCCTACGCCGACGGCGTCAACGCCGAAACGGTCGTCATCGTCGGCGAGCGCGACCTGGAAAACGGCGAGGTGACGATCAAGGAGATGGAAAGCGGCGACCAGACGACGGCGCCCGTCGACGCGTTCCCGGGCGAGCGGGAGCGACCGACCTACGACGACTTCGTCTGACCGTCGACCATCGCCGGCGTTTATCTTCCGGGCGACCCCACTGTCTCTCCGATGCGTGCCTTCCGCCTCGCGTACGACGGCCGGCCCTACTCGGGCTTCCAGCGCCAGCCCGACGTGTCGACCGTCGAGGACGCGCTGTTCGACGCGCTGGGGGAACTCGGCGCCCACGACACGGCCGACACGCCGCCCGGCTACGCCGCCGCCGGGCGCACCGACGCGGGCGTCTCGGCGCTGGCCCAGACCGTCGCCTTCGAGGCGCCCGAGTGGCTCACGCCCGCCGCGCTGAACGGGACGCTCCCCGGTCCCATCCGGGCGTGGGCCAGCGCCGACGTGCCCGACGACTTCCACGCCACCCACGACGCGTCTCGGCGCGTCTATCGCTACCACCTGTACGCGCCGGCCCTCGACGACGAGCGCGTCCGCGAGGCGCTCGAAGCGCTCGCGGGCGAACACGACTTCCACAACCTCACGACGGACGACGAGGGGACGGTCCGAGCGCTCGAAACGGGATACGTCCGCGACGGCGACTTCCTGGTGTTGACGTTCGCGGCGGGCGGGTTCGTCCGGCACATGGTCCGCCGGATCGTCGCGCTGGTGCAGGCCGTGGGCAGCGGCGCGAGTGACCTCGACCGGATCGACCGCGTCCTCGGGGACGAACCGCTCGACGGCGGCGCGGGCGTCCCGACCGCACCGGCGACGCCGCTCGTTCTCGCGGCGGTGCCGTATCCGGCGGTGTCGTTCGAGCCCGACCCCGACGCCGTCGAGAGCGCTCGCGAGGTGTTCGGGGACCGGCGCGTGGAGGCACTGACCGCCGCGCGGGTCGTCGGCGATCTGTGTGGCGGGATCGGGTGAGCGACTGCGGGTGGAGACAGCGGTACTGGGTGGGACGGAACGGGGAGGAGCGGTCGCGCGGAGCGTGACCCGACGAGGTAAAAAGGTGGGGCGTGTAGCCGTCGTCATGTCCGAGCGCACTGCGGTCGTCCTCGCGGGCGGCCGGTCGACGCGGTTCGGCGACGAGGACAAGGCCGTCGCCGACCTCGCGGGGACGCCCATGATCCGGCGGGTGGTCGACCGGATCGCCCCCGTCGTGGACAGGGTCGTCGTCAACTGTCGACCCGCGCAGGTGTCGGCCATCGAGGACGCTCTCGCGGGCGCGGCCGTCCCCGTCACGTTCGCCGAGGACGACTACCCGGACGAGGGACCGATGGCGGGGATGGCGACCGGGCTCCGGGCCGTCGAGGGCGAGTACGCCTTCGTCGTCGCCTGCGACATGCCCTTCGTCGACGCCGACTTCGTGGACTACCTGTTCGACCGTGCGGACGGACACGACGCGGCCGTCGCCCGGCCGGACCAGTGGTTCGAGACGACACACGCCGTCTACCGCGCCGACGCGATGGTCGAGGCCTGCGAACGGGCGCTCGACGAGGGGAACTCGCGCATCGTCGCGCCGCTGTTCGACCTGGATTTCGTCGTCGTCGACGGCGAGGAGGTGCGCGAACACGGCCACCCCCGGACGTTCGAGAACTGCAACACCAAGACGGACTTCGCGGACGCGGCGGCGCGACTGACCGATAGTGACGGCTGATGGTGTTTATTGTGAGTCAATATGTTTGCACAGCCGGTCGCCGGAGGGCGCGCGGTCGGCCGGGCGGTGGGCTCAATCGGGACCGTGGACCACGTCGACGACCGACGGCTCGTTCATCCGCGCGAGCACCACCCGGGGCACGTCGGCCCGTTCGTGAATCGCCGCCGCGATCCGTCGCCCCGTCTCGGCCAGGTCCTCGTCGTCGACCATGTTGATCAGCGGCACGACCGTCGCGCTCGGCGGGACGCGCTTGCGACCGCCCTGCCGACTGGCGAGGACGGCGCCCACGTCCTCGGGACGGATCGTGTCGCCGACGTCGAGGTCGGTGAGGGCGGCGACGCGCTCGGGGCGGTGGACGTGGTTCTCGGTGAGCGGCTCGCCGACGACGCGCGCGCTGGCGATGGGGATCACGGTGTCGGCGGTGGCGGGGATCTGTGGTTCACGCTCGTCGGGCGCCTTCAGGAGGCGGGTGCGCGCGCCGTCGGCCTTGGTCAACACCGGGCCGTGGCCGGGCGTCGCGCGGATGGCGGTGACGGTTTCGCGGTCGTAGCCGAGATAGCGGTCGTCGCGTTCACGCTCGGGGACGAGCCCGAGCGGCCACGCGTCCGCGTCGCGGAGCGCACCCACCGGGTCGCGGGTGACGCGCACGTCGGCGACCTGGTCGTCGAAGATGGGGATGCGGACGGTCGCGGTGACGACCGCGCGGTCCAGCCGGTTGGCGAGTGCGTACAGCGTCGTCTTCTTGCCGCCGGCGCCGACGACGCAGACGAGCGGTGCGTCGGCCGACAGCGCCTCGATGAGGTCCATAGCCCGGCTTGCGCGTCCAGTCACTTCGGCGTATCGGGGTCGACGCCGCGGACGCGGGTCTGGTCGTGTGGCGGGAACACGGCGTCGACGGCCTCGCCGCGTTCGGCCAGGAGCGCCCGGAGTTCGGCCTCGTAGTCCGCCCGTTCGATGGCCTCGCTCGGCCCCGTCTCCACGTCGAGGGTGGCGTCTACGAGGCGGTCGACGGCGCCGCGACCGAAGCCGGCGAGGGGGGCGAGGTAGTCGACGCCGTGGCGGTCTTCGAGGCTCCGTGCGGTCGAGCGGGGAACCGTCGGCGCCCGGTCGTCGCGACGGGTGCCGTCGGCGACGGCGGTCGTCTCCAGTGTGGCGGCGCGTTCGAGCGCGTGTTCGTGAACCTGCTGGATGCCGTGTCGGGGGTAGCCGTCGTCGCACATGCGGTCGACGGCGTCGTCGGCGACGGCGGGATCGAGATCCAGCGTCCGGAACGGGTAGCCGAGGCGCTCGGCGGCCCGTTCGGCGTGACGCCAGTCGGATCCCACGCCGAAGGTGCCGGTGACGAGCGTCACGTCGTAGAATCGGTCGAGGAGGAGCGCCGCGAGCGTGGAGTCCTTGCCGCCGCTGTAGAGCAGGGCGACGTCCATCTACCGCCGACGGATGTCGAAGCTCTTGTCGGGGGTGAGTTCCTTCAGCAGTTTCCGCATCTGCTCCTCGTCGATCCGGTCCTGAATTCGGCCGCTCCGAGCCAGCGCGACCACCTGCTGTTCGACCTGTTCGGCCACCTCCGGTTTCGACATCTGGACGGCGTTGAGTCGCTGGCGCGCGCCGTCGGTGAGGTGCTGTTTCAGGAGCGCCTGTTTCTGCGCCTCGGCCTGCTGTTGGGCGGCCTGCTGGGCCTCGCGGTCACCGCCGGCACCGCCTTCTTGGGCCTGCTCTTTCAGTTCCTGCATCTTCTGCTGGCGAAGCTCGTCGAGCCGTTCGTCGTCGGGGTTTCCACTCATGGGTATGAATTCCGTCGAAACGGTGAAAACGATTTCGGAGGCCAGGGGGTCGTCCCCGACCGCTCATCGGGCCGTGTCTACGCGTACTTCTCGAGTTCGGGACGGTCGAGGTCGTCGAGCACGTCGGCGGCGACCTCGTCGAGGAGGCTCTGCCCGGCGGGCGTGACGACGCGACCCTCGCCCTGTGCGGTGGAGGCGAGGTCCTCGTCTTCCAACTGCTGGAGAATCGTGCGGATGATCTTCTTGCTCCCGGCGTCGGCGTGGGGGGCGGCGACCCGGTAGCGGGTCGAGCCCTGGTTGCGAGCGCCGTAGGCCGTCGAGAGGCGGTCGACGCCGACGGGGCCGTCGACGGCGACTTTCCGCAGGAGGCTAGCGGCACGAACCGACCAGAAGTCGTCCTGCTGGGGCGGGAGTTCCTTGCTGACGCCGGTCTTCGTGTAGTTGGCCCAGTCGGGTTCGTCGATGCGGTCCTCGAGCCGGGTCGCGAGCTCCTCGATGAGCGCGTCCGCCGGCACGTCGTAGAGGGTTACCATTGGCGCAGGGTTCCCGCGGACGGCGTTTAAACCCATCGTATTCGGTGCGCGGCGTCCTACGACCGGAGGCCGACGATACCGGTCACGAGGCCGCCGAGCACCGTCGGCGTCCAGTAGACCGCACCCCGGAACACGACGACTGCAGCGAGCGCGATGGATTCGGTGATGCCCGGGAGTGGGGCGGCGACGAGGAGCACGACGAGGACGCTCTCGATGCCGCCGGCTCCGCCGGGGAGCGGCGTCACGCCCGCGATGGCGCCGATGGGGACGACGAAGAGCGCGACGGAGAGTGGGATGGGGTGGCCGATGGCCTGAAACGCCAGCCAGAGGCCGACCATCTGAAAGAACCAGCCGAGCGCGGACAGGCCGAGAGCGAGCGCGAGCCCGCGCGGGTTCGTCGCCACGCGTTCGATCGCACGGAAGAAGCCGTTGATCCGGCGTTCGATGCCGCCGACGGTCGGGACGGGGACGCGGGGGAGGTGGTCCGCGATCCGGCGGACGACCGGCGTCACGACGCCCACCACCTTCGCTTCGAGCTGGTAGCGGCGTTGCCAGCCGACGTAGACGAGCGCGGGGACGCCGACGGCGAGGACGGCCACCGCCACCAGCGCGAGTTCGAGGCGGCGGTTCGTGCCGAGCGTGACCTCCGTGACGAAGTAGCCGACGCCGATGAGTGCGATGGTGATCGAGGGGACGAAGTTCAGCGTGTCGACGCTGGCGATGGCGGCGAGGCCTTTCTCGTACTCGGTTTCGGCGACACGCGAGATGAGAAGCGCGGTGATCGGTTCGCCGCCCGCCTGTCCGAACGGCGTGACGTTGTTCGAGAACATCGCGCCGGTGAACACGAGGAAGGCCTGCGGAATCGACAGCGAGACGCCGAGCACGTCGAGGACGGTCCGCAGGGAGAACCCCCACGCCGCCAGCCAGCCGAGCGTCGCGAGAAAGACCAGCGCCACGAGGCGGAGGTCGGCGTTCGCGAGCTGCGAGAGGAGGTCGTCGACGCCGGCGACCGAGAAGAGGACCGCGAAGACGACGAGCGCGCCCACGAACCCGAGTATCGTCGCTCGAATCCGTCCGCCTGCCATGTGCCTGCGCAGGAGGAGCCGACGCATTAACCCTCCGACTCGGCGCCCGCATCGTGGCTTTTTACCCCGTCACGGCGAACGCCATCCATGGACGAACGGAGCGCGTTGGGGATGCTCGCGGGCGACGTCGGCCGCGCGGGCGACGACGCGGCGGTGATCGACGGGCTGGTGGTGACGACCGACATGCTCCACGAGCGGACGGACTTCCCCCGGGGGACGACCCGGTACACGGCGGGCTGGCGAACGATCGGCGCGTCGCTCTCGGACGTGGCGGCGATGGGCGGGGCGGCCACCGCGGCCGTCGCCGCCTACGGTGCGCCGACGTTCGACGACGAGGAGATAGCGGCGTTCGTCGACGGGGCGAGCGACGTGTGCGAACTGACCGGCGCCGAGTACGTCGGCGGCGACCTCGACAGCCACGACGAGTTCACCGTCGCCGGTGCCGTCGTCGGACGGGCCGACGACCCCGTCTACCGCTCGGGCGCGTCGCCGGGCGAGACCGTCTACGTCACCGGCACGCTCGGGCGGACCGGCGCCGCCGTCCGCGAGTTCGACCGCGGGCACGTCGACCGGGGCAACGACCTCTTCCAGTTCGAACCGCGGGTGGCGGCGGGCCGGCAGTTGGCCCCCGTCGCCACCGCGATGATGGACTCCTCGGACGGCCTCGCGCGCTCGCTCCACCAGCTTGCGGCGGCGAGCGACTGCGGGTTCGAGATCGGATGGGACCGCCTCCCGGTCGACCCGAGCGTCGACGCCGTCGCCGCCGACGCGGTCGAGCGGCGCGAGCTCTCGACGTACTTCGGCGAGGACTTCGAACTCGTGTTCACGGCCGAACCGGCGGCGGTCGACGAGGTGCGCGGTGCGGTCGACGTGTCACTCACCGAGATCGGAACGGTGACCGATGCGGGCGTCGTCGCCGATGGCGACCCGCTCCCGGACCAGGGGTACACCCACTAGTCCGGAACTGGTTGCATGTGACCCCGTGCGATAACGCCGCTACTACAGCAGCTGGATGGGAACGAGCAGGAAACAGAGCGCGCCGAGGCCGAAGGTGACGAGACCGACGAGGTGTCGTTTCCAGCCGAGCGGCGTCTCGTCGGCGGGGTCGGCCGGACCGTTGTAGGCGATGATGGTGGCGAACAGTCCCCAGACGGCCCACAGCCCGACCGACTCGTTGAACGCGAGATTCCGGACGTAGTAGAGGTAGGCCGCGAGGCCAAAGAGGACGAGGGGGACGAGCGACGCGACCGTCTCCTGTCGTCGGCCGAGCATCGCCCGCACCATGTGCCCGCCGTCGAGTTGGCCGACCGGAAGCAGGTTGAGGACGGTGAAGAACATGCCCACCCAGCCGCCGATGATGACGGGGTGGACGGTCTTGGCGGGGTCGGCGTAGCTGGTCGGCTGGCCGAGTGCCGTCGCGATGAGGTCGAGCAGCGGCGGGTTGTTGAAGACGATGATCTGCCCGGGCGAATCGACGACGCGCGCGGGGAGGGTCATGGGGTCGAGCGAGAGGCCGATGGCGGTCACGACGACCGTCGCGACCAGTCCCGTCAGCGGCCCGGCGACGCCGATGTCGAACAGCGTCTTCCGGTCGGGCATCGTGCCGCGCATGCGGATGATCGCCCCGAGCGTCCCGAACGGGACGACGAAGGGGATGAGATAGGGGAGGGAAACGTCGACGCCGTGGTACCGCCCGGCGAGGTAGTGGCCGAGTTCGTGCGCCGTGAGGACGCCGAGGACGGCGGCGGTGAAGGGCCACGCCCGCAGGGCCAGCAGTGGGTTCGACGCGAGCGCCGCCGGTGGAATGTAGTACCACGCCACGGCGCCCACCAGCAGGGTGGAGACGATCGTCGCGACGAAGAGCGCGAGGTTCGTCCACGGAACCCCGTCGATACGCCCGTCTGCGGGCGTCGCGACGACCGTCGTTTCGTACGGCTCCCGGCCCGCTTCCAGGTCGACGCGGTAGCCGGCACGGCGGAACGGCTCCCGGAGTTCGTCGGCCAGCCGCCCGCGCGGGACCAGGGGTTCGCCGTAGTAGCGAAACCGGTCGCCGTCGTGTTCGGTATCGCGGACGTAAAACACCGCGTCGAGGGCGTCAGACGGCGGTCCGTCGGCTCCGTCCATCGATACTCGGTACGTCGCTCAACCGTATAAAACCCGTGAAGGCGTCGGTGCGCGCCGCGGGGACCAGGCGCGACCGCGTTATGCGGGCTCGATTCGCCACGTGGTCGCACTCGTGTACGACCACTTCTCGACGGTGAGTTCCGTCGCGGAATCGCGAAGCTTGACCATCAGGGCGCCGATCTCTTTGGGTGAGAGACCGACCTCGTCCGCGATGAACTTGCTCTTGAAGTAGAGCTCACCGTCCTGCGCCTTCGAGAGCAGGTACTGCTTCAGCTGCTCCTCTTTGGACGCACTGTCGTCGGTCTCGGTGGAGGGGTCTGCGGTTGCGCTCATTTGTTGTCGCCTCGATCCATCGTACATCCCGGAGGATGTTATAAAGGGAGGAACGTTCGGAGCAGTTCGGGCGGTTTTATCGATTTATCCGGTTTCGCGAAATATTCAAAACCTTTTACGAGGCCGCGAGACTTTTCACAAGCAGTTTTAAAAATTCTTTTCTTTCAATCTCACGTAGAATATAATCGGGGTCGAACATCGGGTTTCGGGGGTGTATCGGCGGTGTTTCGTCGTCGGAGAGAGGGGAGAATGCGTGGCGCGAGCGGACCGCGGCTCAGCTGCGCTCGTGAATCCAGAACTCCTCGTCGGTCGTCGACTCCTTCTTGAAGATGGGGACTTCGTCCTTGAGGCGGTTGATGCCGTCCTCGACGGTTCGGAAGGCCTCCTCGCGATGGCCGGCGAGGACGACGACGAACACGATGTCCTCGCCCTCGCGGATGACGCCGGTGCGGTGGTGCATGAGCACCTCGAACACGCCCTCGCGTTCCTCGAGTTCGGTTCGGATCGTCCGCATCCGGTCGGCGGCGACGCCCTCGTACTTCTCGAACTCCAGCTGCGTCGTCGGGGTGTCGTCCTCGGCATCTTTCACCCGGACGCGTCCGGTGAACGTCGCGATGGCGCCGGAGCGCTCGGCGAGGGGCGACGCCTTCGCGCGTTCGACGAGCGATTCGAGCGTGACGCGGGATTCGAGGTCCGCGACAGCGTCGAGGACCGGGTCGAGGTCGGCCTCGGCGTCGGGGAGCGTGGCGACCACGCTGGCGGCGTCGGCGTCGCCGACGACGACCGTCGGGAGGCGGGTGTCCTCGAAGCCGACGGTGAGGGCGTGCTCGTAGTCGGGGACGAGCGAGTCGAGCAGGTCGGTGAGGGTCCGGCCGTCGCCGGCGCCGATCCACGAGCCGTCGGCGGAGAGGCCGTAGGCCGCGCCGGCGTCGGTGTCGCGGGCGGCCGTCTCGGGGAGCGTTTCGACGGTTGCAACCCGACCGTCCAGTCGGGGGACGAGTCGGTCGGCCAAGTCCACGGCACCGGGGCCGACGAGGTTGAGCGTCTTCATGGGCGAGAAAGCGGACGCGGACCCTTAACTGTGTCTCGACGTGGGGTGGATCACGTGGACACACCGCACGATAGCCGCTTGACAACCCTTAAGCCGGCCTCGTGGCTACCGGACGGATAATGCGAGTGGTCATCTCCATCGGCGGGAGCGTCCTCGCCCCGGACCTCGACCCCGACCGCGTCGCGGGCCACGCGGCCGCGGTCGAGCGCCTCGTCGACGAGGGCTGCGAGGTCGGCGCGGTGGTCGGGGGCGGCGGCGCTGCCCGCGACTACATCGGGACGGCGCGCCGACTCGGCGCCAACGAGGTACAGTTGGATCAGATCGGTATCGACGTGACGCGGCTCAACGCTCGCCTGCTGATCGCGGCGCTCGACGACCGCGCCGCGCCATCGCCGGCCCACGAGTACGAGGCGGCCGGTGCGGCCCTCCGGCGGGGTGACGTGCCCGTCATGGGCGGCGTCATGCCCGGACAGACCACCGACGCCGTCGCGGCGGCGCTGGCGGAGTACGTCGACGCCGACCTCCTCGTCTACGCCACGAGCGTCGACGGCGTGTTCAGTGCCGACCCCGACGGCGACCCGGAGGCCGAACAGTACGGCCGGCTCACAGGGACGGAACTCGTCGATCTCGTGGCGCCGATGAGCCGCGGGGCCGGCGCCTCGGCCCCCGTCGACCTGCTGGCGGCGAAACTCATCGAGCGGTCGAAGATGCGGACGATCGTCCTCGACGGCACCGACCCCGACGCCGTCGCCCGGGCCGTCCTCGACGGCGACCACTCCGGAACCGACGTCGTGCCCGACGGCTGCGAGTTCGAGTGGTCATGAGCGACGACCACAACGCCTTCTGGGCCGACGACATCGCCGACGAAATCGAGGCCCGCGACCCCGCCGACCCCATCGTCATCAAGGGCGGCGTCTCGCCCTCGGGCGTCCCCCACCTCGGCCACTTCAACGAGATCATGCGGGGCTACTTCGTCGCCGCAACCCTCCGCGAACGCGGCCACGAGGTCCGGCAGGTGTTCACGAGCGACGACCGCGACGCGCTGCGGAACGTCCCGCGGACCCTCGCGGATTCGGACTGGAACCTCGTCGGCCTCGGCGACGTGGACGCCGGTGCCCTCGGCCGCAACCTCGGCAAACCCTACACCGACATCCCCGATCCCTTCGGGGAGCACGACTCCTACGGCGCCCACTTCACCGACCTGCTGGCCCGGAGCGCCGAGGCCGTCGGCGTCGACGTGGAGCTGGTCTCCAACACCGACCTCTACGAGTCGGGCGAGTTCGAAGCGGTCACCCGAGAGGCGCTGGCGAAGCGTGACCTCGCCCGCGAGGTGCTCGCCGAGTATCAGGACGGCGTCGACGAGAGCTACGTCCCCTTCATGCCCCAGTGTTCGGACTGTGGAAAGCTGACACAGGACGTTCGCGGCGTGGATCTGGACGCCGGCACCGTCGACTACCGATGTTCCGGCCTCGACGCCGGCGGCGATCACATCGACGGCTGTGGCCACGAGGGCACGGCCACGCTTCGGGAGGGCAAACTCCCGTGGCGCTTCGAGTGGCCGGCCCAGTGGAAAGTGCTGGGCGTCGACTTCGAGCCCTTCGGCAAGGACCACGCCGAGGGCTCGTGGCCCAGCGGCGAGGAGATCGCCCGTCGCGTCCTCGACATCGACCCGCCGGTGCCGATGACCTACGAGTGGTTCACGCTCAACGGCGAACCCCTCTCCTCTTCGGCCGGCAACGTCGTCACCGTCGACGAGGTGCTCGCCCTGCTGGAACCCGAGGTGCTGCGCTACTTCTTCGTCCGCAATCCGAAGCGGGCGAAGGACTTCGACGTGGAGCGCATCGATCTGCTGGTCGACGAGTTCGACCGGTTCGAGCGGGTGTACTTCGGCGAGGAGGCCGACGAAGATATCGAACCCCTCGCGGACCGCGCCTACCCCTTCCTCGTCGACGAGGTGCGCCCGGAGCGGGTGCGCTTGCCGTACACCTTCGCGGCGGTGTTGGGGATGACCGACGACCGGGACCTTCGGGTGCGGATGGCGCGCAACCAGGGCTTCGTCGACGACGACACGCCCGAGTGGGCGGTCGAGGCGGCGCTCGAACGGGTGGAACGGGCGCGCACCTGGGCCGAGCGCACGAACAACGCGTACGACTACCGCCTGCAGGCCGACCTGCCCGAAACGGACTTCGACGACGACGTTGCCGCGGCGCTTTCCGATCTCGCGGACTTCGTCGCCGAGGGCCACGACGGCGAGGCGATTCAGGGACAGATGTACGAGATTCCGCGCGCCCACGGCGTCGAGGTCGGCGACTTCTTCGCCGCGGGCTACCGCCTCTTCTTCGACGACACCGAAGGGCCGCGGCTGGGGGAGTTCCTCGGCGAACTCGACGAGTCGTTCGTGGTGAAACGGCTGCGTCGGGACGGTTAGTCCTTCCAGTCCGGATCGGTTCGGGGCGGGCTGAAGATGTCGACGCCCTCGAACGGTTCGTCGCCGCGGTTCTCGACCCGGTGGGCCTCCCCGCCGGGAATGACGTAGGAGTCGCCCGCGGAGACGACGTGTTCCTCCCCATCCAGGATGAAGACGGCCTCGCCGCGCCACGCGTAGCCCGCCTGTTCGTGCGGGTGACTGTGTTCGGGCACCGCGGCCCCGGCGTCGATGGTGTAGCCCTGCACGCTCGTCTTCTCGCCCGCGGCCAGTTGCGAGAGGTGTACGTCCGGGACCGCCTCGACCGTCTCCGCCTCGTCGTTCGAACGGATGTCCATACTGGTTCAGGAGCGGGGAGGGATGATAAATCCCCTCACGCGCCCTCGATCCGAACCGCGTCACCCGCCTCGACGCCGTCGGCGGCGCCGACGGGGAGTTCGATCACGGTGTCGGCCGTCGCACGGCCGAGGCCGGTCCACGCCGACAGGCGCGCGACGCGTTCGACTCGCCCGTCCCGGAGCCAGAGGGCGTCGATGTCGAAGGGGACGCCGACCATGTGGAGCGTCCGCGGGCCCGCGCCGTCGAAGGGGAAGACGAGTGCGGCGCCGTCGGGGAACGAGCGACGAAACATCAGGCCACGGGCCTTGGCGAGAAACGAGTCGGCGACGGTCACGTCCGTCGCCAGGACGTCGTCGTCGTCGTGGACGATTCGTGTCATGGGCGTCGTCCCCTACAACTGGCGGGACGTGGTGGAGGCGACCCGGTCGGTCCGGGTGCTCCCGGCGTCAGTTCCGTCGATCGAGTCGGCGATGGCGACGAACGCGGCGAGGCCGGCCGCGGTCGCGACGGTGGTGACGGCGACGCCGAGGGCGAGTTCGACCGTCGGCGGGAGCAGGGTCGTGAGCGTGGCGATCACCGCGAGGGCGAGGGGGATGGCGACGACAGCGAGGCCGACCGCCGCGACGCGGGCGCGGGAGCCACGGGCGCGCGTCCACGTTCGGGCGACCGCTTGCCCGAGCGGTTCGCCGTCGGCCGTGACCGCGACGAACACCAGCGGTAGGTGGACGAGAACGAGCAATCCGGGGACGACGAGGAGGCCGAAGCCGACCACGGCGGCGAGGGTGCCGCCGATGGCGACGACGACGGCGCGGGCGTAGATCAACGCCGTTTCGGCGACCGTCTCGCTGCCACCGAGGGCGTCGGTGTCGGGCGCGAACGTGCGTGCCAGGGCGGCGAGCGTCACGATCAGCGCGAGCGTCGCGACGGCGACTCCGCCGGCCGCCCCGAGCGTCGTGAGCGGGAGCGTCGGGTCGTAGGCGATCTGCATCGTCGCCGCCAGCCCAGTGCGTGCGAGGAGGGTGTTGAGCGAGGCGTTCCACGCGGCGGTGAGGGCGAACAGTACGGTCACGAGCGCGACCACTCGCGAGCGGACGGCGCCGGACGTTCCGAGGAGGGTCATCGTGACCAACTGTGCGGCGACGACGACGTATATGTTTTCATCGAAATTTGATACGTGTCTGACGCGCGTCGCACAGCGGGTCTCGAACGCCGATTTTCGGCGCGATAGCGTCTAACGTGCGTCTGACAGTATCGATACGTTTTACCCGATTCGCACGTAGGCGTCGCGTATGGATCGACGCGCGTTCCTCGTCGCCCTGACCCCTCTCGTGGCCGGTTGCTTCGGCGGCCAGCGAAGCCAGCCGACTCCGACCGCGACAGCCACCGAGACGCCCGAACCGACGGCCACCGAGACGCCCGAACCGACGGCCACCGAGACGCCCGAACCGACGGCGACGCCCGAACCCGAGGCGTCGGAGGCGGCCGCGGAACGGATCTCCGAGGTGCGGAACCAACTCACCGAAGCCGTCTATCTCTACACCGGCGGCGTCTCGAACGACCTCCTGTCCGTGACGGCCGACGCCGAGTCGTTCCAGGCACGGGACGTCCTCCTTCGGCTCAGCGGCGTCCCGCGGACGCTCGCCGAGGCGGAGGCCGAGGCGACGACAGACGAACAGCACGCGACCGTCGAGGCACTGGACGGGATGCATCGGTACCTCACGCAGGCGACCGACGCGCAGTCGTGGCTCATCGACGGCTATCGCGCACTCACGGAGGCCCACACACACCTGGACGACACGGATCTGGACGCAGCCGAAGACGACGTCGAGCGCGTCGAAACCGCCGCCGACGAGATTGGCGAGCCGACGACCACGCTCCAAGAGGAGATGGACGTCGCGAGCGCGTCCGCCCTCGACGCCGTCGACGAGGACGAGTACGAGGAGAAGGTGTCGCAACTGAACGCCGAGGCGGACGTGCTCACCTCGCTCGGCGACAACCTCACCGACCTCGAGAACGGCATCTCGCTGCTGACCCAGGCTCGCGACGAGATAGACGACGGCCGGACCGAGCGGGCCGCGGACACGGCCGACCGGGCGTACGACGTGCTGAGTGACGTCGAGGACCGCCTCGACGAACTGCTCGACGACTTCCCGGCACGCGCCGACGCGTTCGAGGACGTGACCGACGACCTGCGCTACCTCGCCGCGCGCAACGCGGACGACGCCGACGCCATCTACGAGGATTACTCCTAACGGCCGTCCCGAATCGACGTTCCACAAACGCGCATTTGAGTCTCCGGGACGGTTTTGACCGGCGACGCCGACGACCCGGTATGGAATCCGACGACCGCGGCTGTCCGAAATGTGGCCACACCGAGACCGACGTGGGGACCATCTCCACCACCGGTGGTGGCCTCAGCAAGATGTTCGACATCCAGACCAACTCCTTCCGCGTGGTTTCGTGTACCAACTGCGGCTACTCGGAGCTCTACCGCGACGTAGGCTCGGCGGGGAGCGACATCGTCGACGTGTTCCTCGGGTAGATGGCGGGCGACGGCGGGGTCGCTCTCGTCCTCGTCCTCGTCCTCGTCCTCGGCGTCGGTGGCTCCCTCCTGCTCTACTGGCTGGTCCGCGCCGAACACGAGGGTCGCGAGGTGATGAACCGGGACGCAGCCGAACGCGTCGCACGCCGTGACGTCGACGACGAGGACCACCGCTGACGGTCGGGACGTCTCTCACCCGAACCAGTTCGTGAACGTGGCCGCTCGCCGTCGTCGAGTACTTATACTACCCGAACCGGTTCGGGGATTCGCCGCGCCGTTGCCGGGGGTCGGGAACCGTCGAGCATGGCTTGTCCATACTCCCCCGACGACTAGTCGTTATGACGAAGCAAGTTGGCGCACCCGGAACGACGCTCTCGCGTCGGCAGTTCGTGAAGGCGACCGGCACGACGGGCATCCTCGGCCTCGCCGGCTGTGCCGCACCGACCAACACGGAGACGAAACCCTCGCGCGCGGAGACCGCAACGGCGGCCCAGCAGTCGGGGTCGTCGCTCCCCGCAGCGGCCAAACCGCAGGTGGTCGACGTGACCGACCAGGGGAACGCGGTGACGCTCCGCGCGGTCACCTCGTCGCTCCCGGTCCACCCCGGCGATTCGATGGGTGGTCCCGTCGAGTTGCCGCGGGTCTGGGCGTGGCAGGCCGACGACCGCGCGCCGAGCGTCCCCGGACCGATCATCCGGACGACGGAAGGTGAGGACGTCGAGGTGACCCTCGACAACACCGACGCGGACATGCCCCACACCGTCCACTTCCACGGCGTCCGCAAGACGTGGAAGAACGACGGCGTGCCGACGACGACGGGCATCACCGTGATGCCGGGCGAGAAACACACCTACGAGATTCCGGCGAACGTGCCCGGCACGCATCTCTACCACTGTCACTACCAGACCCACCGCCACATCGACATGGGGATGTACGGCATCTTCCGGGTCGATCCGGAAGGGTACGAACAGGCCGACCAGGAACTGTTCATGACCGTCAAGGACTGGGACTCGCGGCTCAACCGGCAGATGGCGGGCGAGGACGTGAGCTACAGCCCCCGTGACCGCCACCCGGACGTGTTCACGATCAACGGTCGGGCGGCGCCGCGGACCCTCCACCCGGAGGACGGGTCGCCGGTCCTCGTCTCGCAGGGCGACACCGTTCGCGTCCACTTCGCCAACAACGGCTACATGAACCACCCGATCCACACGCACAACCACCGATTCCGGGTGGTCGAGAAGGACGGGTCGCGGATTCCCGAGGTGGCCCAGTACGAGGAGGACATCCTGAACATGGCGCCCGCGGAGCGCAAAACCATCGAGTTCGAGGCGGACGCCGACCCCGGCATCTACCTCATGCACTGCCACAAGGTCAGCCACGCGATGAACGGGAACTCCTACCCCGGCGGGATGGTCGGCGCCATCGTCTACGAGTCGGCGATGGACTCCGATGTATTCGCGCAGTTGATGGAGTACGCGGGGTACGAGGGGTAAACAGGTTCATAGGGGCGGAACGCCCACCGTCGCTCATGGAGCGGACGCCAACGGGCACGCCGGTCGGCGTCGACGACCCCTACGTCCACGCCGACCGCTGTGACCACCTCACTTCGGACGGTCGGTGTCGGTTCGCACTCGAACGCGCCGGCGACAGCGTGGAACACAGTTCCACGAGCAACCGGCGCGGAAGCGCCGGTGACAGCGAGGGACACAGTCCCTCGGGCAGTCGGCCGTCGGCCGACGACGACCCCGCGTTCGCGGCCGACCGCCGCGCCGACGACTACGCCTGCGTCGTCGCCGGCGACGCCGACTGGGCGGACTGTCCCCACTATCGCTCGACGACCGACGGGCGGGCGTGTCGTCGGTGTGGGCTAGAGGAGGTCCGGATGGCCCACGACGATGCCCGCCCGTTGCTGGAGGAACACCACCTGTCCTACGGCGTCGGGGGCGGGGACGGCGACGACCCGGCCCACGAAATCACGGTCGCGCTGTGTCGCTGGTGTCACGCGAAGGTCCACGCGGGGTGGGCGCGGATCGACGACGAGGTCGGCCCCGACGCCGAGGCCATCGCCGCCCGCGAAGAGCGCCGGAGCAAGGAACAGGGGGAGTTCGGGTTCTCCACGGCGGCCGAGCGGGACGACCGGGAGTGAGCCGGTTCCGGTCACCTTTTACGCGCTACCCGACTATCCGGCCCTAATGACTCGGATCGTCGTCGTCGACAACCACGGCCAGTTCACGCATCTGGAGCGTCGAGCGCTCCGCGACGCGGGCGTGGACACCGAAATCGTCGACAACACCACGCCACCGGAGGCCCTCGACGTGGACGGTCTCGTCCTCTCGGGTGGCCCCGACATGGATCGCATCGGCCGCTGTGCGGAGTATCTCGAGATGGACGTGCCCGTCCTCGGCATCTGTCTCGGCATGCAGATCATGGCCGTCGAACTCGACGGCGAGGTCGACGCCGGCGACTACGGCGGCTACGCCGACGTGGACGTGCGCATCGTCGACGAGGACGACCCCGTCGTCGGCTCGCTCGCCCCCGAGACGCGGGTGTGGGCGAGCCACGCCGACGAGGTGACCGAACTCCCCACGGGCTTCACCCACACCGCGACGAGCGACGTCTGCGACATCGAGGCGATGAGCGACACCGACCGCGACCACTACGGCGTCCAGTGGCACCCCGAAGTCGCCCACACCGCGGAGGGCGACGAACTGTTCGAGAACTTCATCGACTGCTGTCGGTGAGCGAGCCGTCGCCGATCACGGCGCCTCGATACGAAGGAAGGGATTTACGACGCCGCGTCTCGTCGGAGCGACTGAATGACGGCGACCCAGTCGGATCTGGCCGGGCTGTCGCGATACATCTTCACGGCGCCGAGCTGGTACGCCAGCCTCGGGTTCGCCCTCGCTATCGCAGCCATGGCCGGCATCGCCGCCTTCGACTCCGGCACCACCGATCCCACGTGGCGTAACCTCCTCATCCTCGGACGGGACGCGTGGCAGGGCATCTTCTTCATCGGCCTGCCGACCGTCATCGCCTCCGTGGGGACGACCGGGGTCGACCACGTCGTCGGCGGGAAACTCACGCCCAACCGGTCGTCGTTGCTGGCGCTCCTCTGTGAACTCATCCTCGTCGCCATCGTCATCGGTGCGGGCATCGTCTCCCTGCTCACGCCCCTCGGCCAGACGTTCGTCTACGACGCGTTGGTGATCGCGCTCGCCTCCATCTTCGCCTTCCGCCTGCTGGTCGTCATGGCGGTGTCGCAGTCGTCGCTGCTCATCGCCGCGGTGCCCGCGAGCCTCCAGACCGTCGTCTCGGCGGTGTTCCTCTTCGTCTACAGCGGGACCGTCCGCTTTCTCGAACTCGGTGGCCCCCTCGTCGATGCCTACCTGATGCCGTACCTCTCGCGGGCGTCGGAGGCGCCGCCGGAGCTCTGGGTCATCGACGCCCACCACTTCCAACTCCTCGCCGTCACGTGTGTCGTCTACGCCGCCGGCGTCTACGCGTTCGTCCGCGTGATCGACCGGCCCTGGCAACGGAGTCTCGGCGTCTCCGTCCTCGATTTCATCCGCGGATTCGTCGGTCACGTCGCCGAGGGCTCACGGGAACTCGAGGACTTCTTCGAGAAACTGGGCGAGGAGGCCGTCGTCCCCGTGACGGTCCTCGCCTTCCAGCGCCCGGACGGCACGCAGAAGGCGCGGTTCGTCCTCCCGATGATCCACCCCGGTCCGATGGGCGAAATCGGCGGCGGCAACTTCCCCGTCCGGGTCGCGGAGCACACCGACGGCCTCGTCTTTCCGCCCCACGCCACCGCCGGCCACGACTTCAATCTCGTGACCGAGCGGGAGGTGGACTCGATCCTCGACGCTATCGACGCCGCACAGGCCAACCTCACCTACAGCAACGAGGCGACGCGGAGCGTCCGAACGCGGGCGGGCGAAGCGTCCATGCTCGGCCAGCGGTTCGGCGACGACGCCCTCCTCGTCGCCACCTACGCCCCCGGCTTCGCGGACGACGTGGAGTACGGCGTCGGTCTCTCGGCGGCGGCGGAGGCTCGGACCGTCGGCATCGACGACGTGCTCCTCGTCGACGCCCACAACTCCAACAACGGCCTGCAGGGCGAGGACCTCGGTCACGTCACCCCCGGGAGCCAGCGCGCGTTCGACATGATCACCGCCGCGAAGCGGGCGGGTCAGCGACTGGGCGAGGCGCCGACCGGCCCGCTCCGACTCGGCATCGCGTGGGAGCGGACCGACTGGGACGCCATCGACGGCATCGGACCGCTCGGCATCCGGGTCGCCGTCGTCGAAGTCGCCGACCAGCATACGGCGTACGTCCTCGTCGACGGGAACAACATGGTTCCCGGCCTGCGGAAACGGGTCGTCGACGCCGTGGCCGCGCGCGGGCCGATCGACATGGTCGAAGTGATGACGACCGACACGCACATCGTCAACACCGTCGAGGCGGACAACCAGGTCGGTTCGGCCATCGACCACGGCGAGTTCGTCTCGACCATCGAACGCCTCGTCGACGCCGCCGTCGACGACCTCGAACCGGTCGAGGCGGGGCTGGCGACCGAACGCGCGACGGTGACGGTGTTCGGCAACGACCGGACGGAGACGCTCGCCAGCCACGCGAACGCCGTCGTCTCGATGGGCGGGGCGCTCGCGGCCGTCATCATCCTCGGCGCGATGGCGGTCAGCGTCCTGATCTTCTTCCTTACGGGGTAGCGTCGCATCGACGATACTGTTCAGATTAGGGCAGGGGCACCTCGAAAGCCCCGACTCGCTGGAGTCGGGGGCCTCGCTGCGGTCCTCGGCCTTCGGCCTGCGGTCCTTGCGTCGGCCGCCTTCCTCCAGCAGCGAGGGA